>FWPV01001111.1_pt1 | contig 77538 bp, 66 predicted proteins | sample 2228371 | NCBI WGS metagenome assembly FWPV01 (sample SAMEA103939776, study PRJEB20133) | metagenome
ATCGTTTATCCTCCTTGTTTTATGTTTTTTATATATTAGAGGATAAACGATTTTATTCAATTTTGAAAGTGAAATTGTCCAAACTTTAGTAATATTTTATCATAGGAGGGCATATTTGTCCGAACTAATGTCCGATCATCAGCTTTTCATCTTGACTAAGAAATAGTTTAATGATAAATTGTAAACGTCAAATTTGATAAACAGGAGTTGAACCGAGATGGGCAAAATAGTGAGAATATCATTTCTCGTCACTTTTTTATTATTTTCACATTATGTATTATGTAACGAATTTGTTGATGTAACTGACAAAGCTAATCTTGCCGGTGCTGAAGTAAATAATGGTATTGCATTTGTCGACTATGACAATGATGGCGATCTTGACCTATATGTGTCAGCTGATCCCATAGATTTACTTTATCGTAATAATGGAGATGGAACGTTCACAGAGGTTGCCGTTGGGTCTGGAATATCATTTATTGGGGATGGCGTAGGCGTAGCTTTCGGCGACTATGATAACGATGGCGATCTGGATATCTATATCCCTGTGAATGATGGGGCAGATGTGTTTTTCCAAAATGATGGAAAAGGAATATTTAAAGATGTGACAAAAAACGTCAGGATCAACAATATTGGAAGGGCAAGAAGCGCATCTTTCGGCGATTTTGATCGTGATGGATATTTGGACATCTATGTTGTCAATGAAGATATGCCAAATATACTTTATAGAAATGTAAATGGTAAATTCTTCATTGATGTTGCCCAAAAAATGGGGGTCGCAGACCCCGGTCCCGGAAGATGCAGTGTTTGGGGCGATTACGATAACGATGGTTATCTTGACCTTTATGTCACAAATAAAGGAGCACCAAATATATTATATCGCAATGAAGGCAATGGTTTCAGAAACGTTACCGATTTTGCTAACGTTTTAGCAGATGAAGAAAGCACAGGCACAGCATTCGCGGATTACGATAACGATGGCTATCTTGATCTCTGTGTTGGAGGAAATAAAAGGGTCTTTCTCTTCCATAATAATAAAAACGGCACATTTACCGATATGTCTGAAATAGCAGGACTAGAAGTCTCTGGCACCAATTGCACCCCCGCTTTCGGCGATTTTAATAACGATGGTTATCTTGATCTATATTTAGCGGTTTGGAAAGGAAAATCCGTTATATATTATAACAACTGTGATGGGACATTCAGAAATGTTACCGATGAATTGAAAATGGGCGTATTCGGAAACAGTTGGAGCGCAATATCAGGGGATTATGACGGAGATGGAGACCTTGATATTTATGTCTCCTTTACTACAAGGTCAAATATATTCTATGAAAATCAAGGCAATAGCAATAATTGGCTTCAAATTAAGATAATCGGCTCTCTGAGTAACAAAGATGGCATTGGGACAAGAATAAAGATTACTGTAGATGGAAAAATTCAAATTCGGGAAATCTCAGGTGGGACAGCTTATGGGTCACAAGATAGCTTCATCGCACACTTTGGACTTGGAGACAAAATAAAAGTTGATACGATTGAGGTTTTTTGGCAATCTGGCATAAAAACAAGGCTTAGAGATGTACCTGTCAACCAGATGATCATCGTCAAAGAAAATTTGTCTGCGGTTGATCCATCATACGAAGATAAATTGGTTTCAAACAACCCAAGATCTACGCCCGATATAACTCGCCTGTTAAATAACTATCCTAACCCTTTCAACCCAGAAACTTGGATACCTTTTCAACTTTCGTCACGATCAGACGTTGAGATAATTATATACGATCAGCACGGTAGAGTTGTCCGAAGATTATTACTAGGGAATAAAAAAGAAGGAATGTATATATCAAAATCAGATTCCGCTTATTGGGATGGCAGAAATGAAGAAGGTGAAATAGTCTCAGGAGGGATATATTTCTATTTATTAAAAACTGGCGAGGTCATGGATATCAAAAAAATGATAATGAAAAAGTGAAACGGGACTGTGTAATTTGAAGTTGATGAACTTTATCTTTATGAATTAGACAACACTAATCATAATGATAAGAAATATAGAATTTGTATTATGAAGCCAAGAAAATAAAAATCTATTAAAGGTGGTCTATGAGTTTTGGAATAATTAAAAGGGATGATTGCATTTTTTTGTTAATCGATATTCAAGAAAAGTTTTTGCCTGTTATATATGATATTCAATGTGTAATTGATAACTCAAATAAACTTGTTCAAGGTTCTTCAATTTTAAATATTCCATTATTAGTGACAGAGCAATACCCAAAAGGATTAGGACGTACTGTTGACGAGATTAAACTCAAAAACGACCAGCAAATAATAGAGAAAATTTCGTTTGATTGTTTTGAATGTGACGAATTTGTCCGTATAATCGATCAGTTAAATCGCAAAAGCCTTGTTGTTTTTGGCATTGAAGCACACGTCTGTGTGTTAAAGACAGTGCTTTCTGCACTTAGTAGAGGTTATGAAGTCCATCTGATCGCAGATGCGGTATCTTCAAGAACCCAAAGGAACAGGGATATTGCCATAGAACGTATGAGACAATCAGGTGCTTTTATAGCATCAACAGAGATGATACTCTTTCAATTAATGGTCGAAGCAGGGACAGATGAATTCAAAGCAATAAGCAAACTAGTAAAGTGAGATGTTAAAAAAATTTTTGATGGGGAGTTATATGAGGACATTATCAGAATTGTCACAACGAGCCATAGAGAAACATATTAAAAGAAGACGAGAATTATTAGCTTTATATGTATCTATAAAGGAAAACACTTGGCGAAGACTATACCCAGAATCTTTTTACCAATCGGATGGGTTCATCGCTAGGGATGAAGAGGTATTTGCAGGATTAATATATGATATTTTCCAGATAATCGTAGCGGGAAGCAAAAAAGATTTAATAGAAGATGAATTGAATATAATCTATATGGACATTGAATATAAAGCGGGATATGATACTATATCAAAGGCGATTGTATCTACTATCCAAGAACGTTTGGAGCTGAAAAAACACTTCCTCACCGATATAGAGATAATTTCAAACGAGATTGAAGCCAAGTTTCCAGAAAGATCAATAATGCTTATTCCACTCCGGTTTAGGCTTGAAAGCACGACATATCTAGTTCGTTTATTAGCCTATGGTCTTTTTTCCGATAACGTTATGATGTATGAACGTATTGCAGAGGTGTTTGACGTTGAAAAACTTCAATCTGCGACAAAGGCAGAGGATAAGCACGACTTAGATAATGCGCTTAAATTTCTATATAAAGGTCTAATACAAAAAACTGACAGTGGAAGACAAGGTAGTAGACACGCCGCTAAACAAACACTTGGTAAGCTCAGAGAATGGTATCCAGATAACCAATATATCAATTGGTGTATTGATATCATAGAAAAATATGTTTAGCAGGATAAAATAAAATGTCTCGTCAAAAGATGCTATTACATATATGTTGTGCCCCTTGTTCTACTTATGTCATAGATACCCTTAAAGTAAACTATGATCTCGACGGCTATTTCTATAACCCTAATATCCATCCAGAAGATGAATATAGGCTCAGAGAAAATGAGGTTTTGCGTTACGCAAGATCAAATGGCATTAAGATCATCAGTGAAGAATACGATTCTGAAAGATGGTATGAGTTAACTAACGGAATGGATGATCTGCCAGAAGGGAATAGACGTTGTGATATTTGTTTTGAGATACGGCTTGAAAAAACCGCTAAATATGCAAGAGAACATGGATATGATATTATTGCAACTACTTTGTCTATAAGTCCACATAAGAACGCAAAAAAGATAAACGAGATCGGGAAAAAGGTCGCCGAAAGATACCACATAAATTTTTTAGAGGCAGATTTTAAAAAAAAGGGCGGATTTGAAAGAAGTATCCAGATGAGCAAGCAATTCCATCTATATAGACAGTCATACTGTGGATGTTCATTTAGCAAAAGAGAATCAGAGAAAAGGGCGTTGTCAAAGAAAAAATGAATGACTTGAAAAATATATACCTACGTAAAATTCCGTCTGTTGGAAAGATCATTGATCAACTTGAGCTATCGGAATCTTATCTCCATCCTACCATATTGAAGGCTGTTAGAAAAACAATTGAAAACCGTAAAAATTCCATATTAAAAGCAAAAAATGAAGATCAGATAAAGGAAATTGATCTTTCCACTGAAAGCATAATCGCAGAAGCTAAAATGCTTGTGAAAGAGATGGATATAATTAGCAGATATGCTATAAATGCCACTGGTGATGTGCTGAATAGTGATTTGACTTCTCCGATCAATGGATTTGCACGAAAGGCTATTATCAATATTTCTAAGGGATATTCAATCCCTTCTGGCGATCTCAATTGGGTATTATCAGAGATAACAGGTGCTGAATCAGGAATAGTTGTTAATAACAATACCGCAGGTGTGTTTCTAACGTTAAACACAATTTGCAGTGGAAAAGAGGTTATCATATCAAGAGGGGAGCTTATAGAGACAGAAAAGTCAAGATTAATTAATACCATAGAAAAAAGCGGGGCAAAATTGACTTCAGTCGGAACAACTAATAAAACTCACTTATACGATTATCAAAAAGCTATAAACGAAAATACAGGGGCGATAATCAGAGCTAATAGGTCTAATTTTCGCATTGTTGGCTTTGCTGAACAAGTCCCTTTGGTTGATCTTGTCGATTTAGCGAAAAGGTCGGACATTCCTTTAATCGAAATAATGGAGAATGGCTGTCTTTTGGACCTAACACAATTGGGGTTTCCAGAGGAACCTTACGTGCCTTTAAGCGTCAAAATTGGATCAGATGTTATATGTTTCAATGGTGATAGATTGATGGGAGCTACCGAATCGGGGATAATTGTAGGCAAGTCAAAATATATTTCAATGATAAAAGAAAATTCGCTTTATCAAGCCTTTGAGCCAAATAAATTTATAATTGGCTTGTTAGAGGCTACGTTAAAATCCTATCTTGACGATCTGTTGAAGCACAACGTCATAATTCAGTTTTTATGTAGATCAATTGACGAGATCAGAGATTTGAATAAACTATTGATGGAAAAACTTAAAGATAATAGATTTAATACCATAGCTTTTGGTTTGACTGATGGATATTCCAAAATAGGATCATTTTCAATTCCCCTTGAGAGGTTTCCAACTGAGTTTATCGTTATACGCTCAAACAGACTAACTCCGGAGGAAATAACGAAGAAATTAAAAATGCGAGAAATTCCAATAATAGTCAATTCAAATGAAGAAAGCGTCTCACTAGATCTGAGATCAGTATTTACTGACGAAATAGACGAGATCGCCAAAGCGCTTTCAGAATGCTTTGATTAATAGCCTAAAAAGGAGTGTTATCATGACAAAGACATATAAGGTCGGTCTTGTAGGCTGTGGAGGTATGGGAAACCATCATCTAGCGATGATAAGACAACTTCCAGAGTTTGAAATATCCGCACTTTGCGATATTGTGCCGGACAATTTAGCGAAGACAGGGGAAAAATATAACGTTAAAGCTTGTTATCGGGATTTTGAAAAGATGTATGACGAGGTGGAATTGGATTTTGTCATTGTCGCAACCCAGACAAGGGGACATTGTGAGCCTACTGTTTCAGCGCTTTCAAGGGGCATATCAGTGATATGTGAAAAGCCTATTGCTATTGACCTTGTAGAAGCAGACAAGATGGTTTCTACTGCTGAAAAAACAGGTGCTAAACTTGCGATAAATCAACAGAATCACGTCAACGTCGGCATTCGTAAAGCGCAAGCTATGATAAAAGACGGTATTCTCGGCGACATCATCCTAGTTCGCGGTCGCAACAAATCCGGGCGAAAAAGTGGTAACGAGTTTATGGAGATGGGAACACATATAACCGATATGATGATGTGTATCGGCGGTATACCAGAATGGTGTTCTGGCACAGTTTACAATGATAAACGTTTGGCTGAACCAAATGATATTATGGAAGCCAAACAGATGTCCCCAAACGACAGAGACTCAGGGCTAGTTATGGGAACACGGGCAATAGCGAGCTATGGTTTTAAGGGCGGTTGTCTAGGTGAGATTCATTTTCTTGGTTATAAACAAGGTATGAATTCGAATTATGGTATAGACATTCTAGGTGAAAAGGGACAATTGGCTTTTAGAGGAACTGGCGGATTAAAAGAAAACCTTTGGTATTTGCCTCGTCCGATGGAAGGTCTGCCATCCCAATTGTCCGATTGGAAGCTTGTTGATACATCTGATATGGGCATAGAAGACCCATTGATCACTATGTATCGGCGTTTTGTCAATGCTATTGAAACAGATACTCAACCGCCAAGCAGTGGAGAGGAAGGGCGTCTAGCTTTTGAAATGATTATGGGCATCTATCACTCGCACTTAAAAGGCGGTTGCAGAGTGGAGATTCCACTTGTAGAACGAAGGCATCCATTGGCATTGGCTAAAGTTGGCTAGCATTTGTCTAACAGACTAATCTAGCCGTAAACATACGAAATAACACAAAAATTAAAAAAGGAGAAATGTAATGACAAAGATAAAAACCCTTGTATTTTCTGGCGGAGAGATTCACGATTATAAAGGCTGTGGTCAAGCAGCAATGGAAGCCCTATCTGAAAGGGAAGAATTTGATCTCACATATATTGAAAATGACCTTTCTGTCTTAGTTGCTCCAAATCTTGATCCTTATGACCTTATAGTCTTCTATTACACTATTGGGTCCATCACAGATGCCCAGAAAAACGGGTTGCTCAACTTCGTTGCATCAGGCAAAGGCTATGCAGGGTTTCACTCAGCAGCGGATTCTTTTAGAGATTGTCCAGAGTATAGAGCTATGGTAGGCGGTCACTTCATCACCCATCCAGCATACAGACAATTTCAAGTAAGTGTTGTTGACAGTGATCATCCTATCACTAAGGGTATGACTGAGTTTTATGTTACTGATGAACAATACATATTAGATTACGATCCGAGAGTCCAAGTTCTGGCATCTGCCCTTTGGAAGGGAAAAGCTATGCCTGTCGCTTGGATAAAACCTTGGGGAAAAGGACGTGTCTTTTATCTGTCTTTGGGACACAATCCTGATTCTGCGAGGGATAAAAACTTCAAGACGCTTCTCCAACGTGGCGCTTTGTGGGCAGGAACACATATTTAAACATAAAGTTAAAAATTGAAGATCGGATTAAATCGCCTTATTTCCGATCTTCAAATCTATCTAATTATATTTACGTCATTCCTTGTTCTATAAATGTTTAGCTTTGAAAATATTCCTTTAAGGAGTGGAGATTATGGCAATTGACGAGATAATTATCGATGATCATAATGTAAAGGAATTTGTGGATCAAAAGATAGCTGAGATCTCTGCCATAGTAGGTGATGGCACAGCCATAAATGCCTTATCAGGTGGCGTAGATTCCTCTACTGTCACATTATTAGGATACAAGGCTTTGGGAGAAAAGCTAAAAACATATTTTATCCAGAACGGCTTGATGAGAAAAGATGAGCCTCAAAATATTTCGTCAATGTTTAAAGATTTAGGGGTCAATGTAGAAATAGTTGATGCCCAAGATGAATTCTTTGATGCATTGAAAGGCATAACAGACCCCGAAGAAAAAAGGGAGGCGATCACACAGACATTTTATAAAAGTGTTTTTGGAAAGTTGGTGCGAGAGAGCGGAGCAAAGTTTTTATTACAAGGGACTATACTAACTGATGTAGATGAGACTGTCGCAGGTATCAAAAGACAGCATAACGTCTTCGAGCAAATTGGAATTGACCCTCAAAAGGCATTTGGCTATAAGATTATAGAACCACTTGTGCAATTAAGAAAGGAAAGCGTCAGAAAAGTTGGAAAATATCTTGGGCTACCTCAAAAAATATTTGATAGGATACCATTTCCTGGTCCTGCGCTCGCAGCGAGAGTGATCGGAGAAGTTACTCCTGAGAAAATAGAAATTGTAAGACAAGCAACAGATATCGTCGAGACTGAATTGGCTAATGTGTCCGCATTCCAATATCTGGCAATTCTACATCAGGACAAGGTAACAGGCATAAGAAATGGCAAAAGAGATTTCGGAATGCAAATTGAAATAAGATGCTGGGATAGCATAGACGCAAGAGTCGCAGAACCTACAAAACTGCCTTATCATACACTTGCTAAGCTCGCTAATAGGATAGTTAATGAGATCTCAGGCGTTGTCAGTGTGACTTACAATATAACTCCTAAACCACCATCAACAATAGAGGCTATATGATGAATAAACCAAATTTTATCTTCATATTAATAGACGATATGGGCTGGAAGGACCTGTCTTGTTGTGGTAGCACTTTTTATGAGACGCCAAATCTTGACCGTATGGCACAAGAGGGTGTCAGATTCACAAATGCTTATGCTTCGTGTCCTGTGTGTTCTCCAACACGGGCTAGCATAATGACAGGCAAATATCCAGCGAGACTTGGTTTGACCAACTTCATCGGCGGAAATGCAAAGGGAAAATTGATCGATGCCCCTTATATCCATTATTTGCCTTTGGAGGAGATCACTATTGCAGACGCATTGAAGGAATCCGGTTACAATACTTATCATGTCGGAAAATGGCATCTCGGCAATGAACCATATTATCCAGAAAATCACGGATTTGATGTCAATATCGCTGGCTGTCATTGGGGTGCGCCAAGAACATATTTCAGTCCCTATAATATCCCAAATTTCCCAAACGGTCCTGATGGAGAATACCTGACCGACCGATTGACTGATGAAGCTATCAAGCTTATTAAAAACAATGGCGATAAACCGTTCTTTATGTATTTGTCGCACTATGCAGTCCATATACCAATACAAACTCCCGAAGAATATACAAGGAAATATCAAGAGAAATCAAAAGAGCTTGGTCTGGATAAACTGAAAACTTTTGAGGAAGGCGATTTCTTTCCATGTGAGCATAAGAAAGATAAACGTATCGTCAGAAGGCTTTTACAATCTGATCCTGCTTATGCTGGAATGATAGAAAACCTTGATGAGAATATCGGCAGATTGCTTGATACCGTTGATGAACTGGGATTATCAGAAAATACAGTCGTATTTTTCACTTCTGATAATGGTGGATTGGCTACTGCTGAGGGGTCTCCGACCTGTAATCTCCCTTTAAGTGAAGGTAAGGGATGGATGTATGAAGGCGGAACTCGTGAGCCATTGATAATAAGATATCTGAAAGCTATAAAGGCTGGAAGTGTAATTGACGTGCCGATAACTAGCACGGATTTTTATCCCACAATACTTGACATGGCTGGACTAGACCTTATACCAGAACAACACTGTGATGGCGTAAGCTTCTTTGGTCTATTCACAGGTGAAGCCAAACTCAATAGAGATGCCATTTTTTGGCATTATCCACATTATGGTAACCAGGGAGGAACTCCTGGAGCTTCTGTGCGTTGTGGAAACTATAAGTTAATAGAGTTTTTTGAAGATGGAAGGCTTGAATTATATGATCTCTCTGATGATATAGGCGAGAAAAACAATATCGCCGACGAGAAATACAATTTGACAAAAGAGCTTAAAGAAATGTTAGACGACTGGAAAATCAAAGTTGGAGCAAAAATTCCTGAACGAAACCCAGACTACAAAGGCTAAATACAAGGAGGATATTTTATGAAAAAAAACTTTTACGTTACCCTTCTTATTATCTCAATTTTGATAGTCTCTCTGGCTTTCAGTGGTTGCACAGGTAAGGCAAAAGCTCAGAAATTAACATTTAAAGGGCTACTTGATTCTTACTTGCTTAAAGAAGTGTCTATATCAATCTGGAATGCAGAGAAAAGCAAACCAGAAACTTTGGTCTATACCGTCGCAGAAGTCAATGATGACTATTTGGTAGCCAAGATCGCAGATGAAAAAGGCGAAAAGAAAATAGCCATACCGTTTAACAACATAACAAGCGTTATCTTAACCGATACTCCGCCGACGATCATACTAAATGATCAAACTTTGCTTAGCGGTTTCGGTGAGACAATTGATAACGTGGGTTATGTCGGCAGTAGAATAGAAAGACTTGGCAAGTTATCAAAGCCTAGTGAACAATGATCTTAAAAACTAAACTTTGGAGGTAAAGCTGATGATTGATTTTCACACTCACTTGGGGGACCTGTATTTTCCAAACAAAAAGGTCAGACCGATCAGTGCGGATCAATTGGTGGACACTATGAACAGGCTTGGGATATATAAATCCGTGCTTCTGCCAATTGATAGTCCCGAAGCTGCATATACTTATTTTACCACATTTGAGGCATTAGAGGCATGGAGAAAATATCCCGAACGTTTTATACCTTTCTGTGCAGTTGATCCAAGAAGAGACAATGTCGCTGAGCAGATCAACGCTTTTGTGCAGATGGGATGTATAGGTTTTGGAGAACATAAAGTAGGTCTTGCCATTGACGATGAAAGAAGCAAAAAGATATATAGAATATGTGGTGAAAAAAGATTGCCAGTCCTTTTCCATCTCGATCCACATCTTAATATAGATGAACCGGGATTGCCGAGATTGGAAAGTCTATTAAAGGAAATGCCCGATACCATATTTATAATGCACGGTCCCGGCTGGTGGACAGAGGTCTCCGCAGGAAATACAGAACGGGGGGGATATCCGAAGGGAAAGATCAACCCAGGAGGACGAGCAGATATACTCCTGCAAGAGTATCCAAACCTTTATGCAGACCTTTCCGCTGGATCAGCATATAACGCGTTGACAAGAGACCCTGAATGGACACCAGGTTTTATTGAAAGAAATTGGTCAAAACTATTGTTTGCAACTGACTATCTACACACAGATCAGGATTTGTCGATTGTTAGCTATATTAATGAACTTGATATAGCGGAAGAAAAAGCTTATGCGATAAAGATGGGAAATGCAATGAAATTACTTAATATATCAGAAACATCAATCAGAAAGTAAGGAGAAATCTAATGAGTGAAAAGATACATATGGCAATGCTTGGTTGTGGAGGGATGTCTGGAGCCCATGTCAACGGGTTAAAAGAGCTTTGGAAGAAAGACATTAAAGTATTTGACATAGTTGCAACTTGTGACATCGTTGAAGCTAACGCAAGAGCACGAGCAGAGCAGATCAATGCCTTTCAAGGGACAATGCCAAGAGTTTACACCGATGTTGATGAAATGCTGAGAAATGAAAAAGAACTTCACGCGGTTGATATATGTGCAGTCCACAGAGCACATCATATCCTTGCTGTCCCGTGTTTAGAAGCTGGCGTGAATGTGATAATTGAGAAACCTTTGGGCATTACTATGCGAGCATGTAATCTCATAGTAAAATCCGCAGAGGAAAACAAAAAAGTGCTTGCTGTTGCAGAAAATTATAGACGTTCTCCTTCTCACAGGGCGGTCAATTGGGCAATCAGGCAGGGATATATCGGCAAACCAAGGATATTCTTCTGGCAAGATGTCGGAGAGGCACTAGGTCCTTGGGGATGGCGTGATTTTAAAGATCAGGCTGGCGCTGGATGGTTACTCGACGGAGGAGTCCATTTTACCGATCTTATGAGATACCATCTCGGTTGTGAAGCTTTGGAAGTCTTCGCGACGGTCAAAAGTTATATGCCATTCAGATATAGAAAACCTGATACATTAGAAGACCCCATACCTGTAACCGTAGAAGATACAACCTTTGCAACGATTAAATTTGAAAATGATATAATCGTCCAATGGGTTATATGTCGAGCAGCACCAGGAAGAGGTTTTGGCGGACATGTTATACACGGAAGCGAAGGATCTATCGACCTTAGCGGAAATGTGCATCTCAGAAAAGAATCCATCGAAGCAAGCAAAATACACGAAATGTTTATGGCAAGCCTTAGCGAAGAACAAAAAGAAAAATTCTTCCCAAGAGGAATAACAGATACGGTTGCTATTGAGCTAAAAGACTTTGCAGATGCTTTACTTACAGGCAGTAAATATGAAGTTGATGGAATTGAAGGTCTGAAGGACGAAGCGATATGCATGGCATGCTTTGAATCGTCATGGTATAATATGCCGGTCAAGATAAGCGACATTGAAAACTGCGAAATTGAAGGCTATCAGAAGGAGCTAAATGACGATCTAGGTATCTGATCAATGAACAGAAAGATTGACGCTGTGCTTTTTGATTTTGATGGCACGCTTGTTAATATAAAAATAGATTTCGCTAAAATGCGACAAGAGATTCTATCGCTTGGCGTTTCGTATGGCATATCTCCCAAGTCAGATGCATATGTTCTTGAAGCAATAGAGGAGATGCAAGATATTTTGTCCGTCAAAAATAAAGATTTGGCATACAAGTTTAAAAATCAGGCGGACAAAATTTTAATTGATATTGAATTGTCTGCTGTCCAGAATTCTGAATGCTATCCTGATGCGGACAAAACATTGGCAGTCCTTAAAAGCAACGGTATCAAGGTCGGAATCGTCACAAGAAATTGCCGTCTTGCAGTCCAAAAAGCCTCTGAAAAAGCTGGCTTTGTCTATGACGTCCTATTAACAAGGGACGATGTCAAAAAGGTCAAGCCTGATCCTCAGCACCTTTGGGATGCATTGGACTTGCTTGAAGCTGATCCCAGAAAATCTATAATGGTCGGAGACCATCCATTAGATATAACTGCTGGCAAAAAGGCTGGTATGAAAACTGTCGCTGTCCTCACAACAAAGACAGAAGAAGATTTCAAAACTGTTGAACCTGACGTAATTATAAGTAGCGTGTCTGATATTTTGACGTTTCTTAATATTGGATGATGGTTTCGTGAGAGAAAAGCTTAAAATACTTTTTGTATCTGCGACGATCCCATATCCTGCAATAGATGGCGGTAGGATAAGAGTCCTAAATCTTGTCCAAAACCTGAGCAGGTATAACGACGTCACTTTCTTGACCTATAGTTCATCAGAAAAAGACAAGCAAAATATCAAATACTTGAAAGACATCGGGATCAATGTATTAGACGTTAAATTTGATTACAACAGGATTTTATCCAATATACCATCAATACTGAAACAGTTGTTCAGAGGAAAACCGTTCAATGGAAAGCCGTTCACAATTGCCAAATATTATTCAAAGGCTATGATAAATAAAATTAACGAGTTGTTAGAGAAAGACACTTATGATGTGATCCATTTTGAAATGTTCCATACAGGTCAATATGTCTTAGAATTGGAAAAAATATTTAGCTTGGAAATGTGTCTGGGTTTACAGAATATTGATTCTATTATCTGGAAAAGGCTTGCTGATACCGAATGTAATCCGATCAAAAAATTAGTCTTAAACTGGCAATACAGACGTTTTCTTAATCTTGAAATAAAACTAAGCCCATTGTTTGATAAATGCATCTGCGTTTCAAAAGAAGACGAGGAAAGACTGAGGAAGATAAATCCTTTTGCAAGAATCGATGTTGTCCCTAATGGCGTTGACACAGGATATTTTATTCCAAAGAACGTAAAAGAAGACGAAAACCGGATTGTATTCGTTGGAAGCATGGATTGGCAACCTAATGAAGATGCGGTCATATATTTCTGTGATAAGGTTTTTCCGTTGATTAAGAAAGCAATACCACAGGTCAAATTCTACATCGTAGGCAGTAACCCAACAAAACAAGTGGTAAAATTAGGAAACATTGACGGGGTAATTGTAACCGGGCTGGTTGACGATGTCAGGGATTACATTTGGCAATCTGCTGTTTTTGTCGTCCCTTTAAGGATAGGTGGAGGCACAAGATTAAAGATATTGCAAGCATTAGCAATGAAGAAAGCTGTTGTATCAACAAGTATAGGCTGTGAGGGATTAGGGCTGATCAACGGTGAACATCTGTTAATCAGTGACGACCCGAACGAATTCGCAAATTCGGTTATGCTATTGTTAAATGACAGAGACCTGCGTTGTAAACTAGGAGAAAACGGCAAAAAATTGGTTGAAGATCAATACGATTGGAAAGCTATATCTATAAAACTTGATTCTATATATAGAAGGCATCTGAGGCGATGCAATGAAAAACGCGTTGACATTTGACGTTGAAGATTGGCTTCAATCAACTTATGTCAAATCTGCCAAAATTAGAGACATTGTCATTGGACAGACGTCAAAGGTTCTCGATATCCTCAACGATACCGGAGTAAATGCGACATTTTTTGTTCAAGGTCTGATTGCAGAAGCGTTTCCACATATCGTCAAAGATATTGATAGCTTGGGACACGAGATAGGCACTCATGGATATTCACACGAGTTTGTTTTTAAGCAGACAAAACAGGCTTTTAAGGATGATGTAAGAAGATCAATAGACATTCTTGAAGATATTATAGGAAAAAAGGTTATCGGATATAGGGCACCTGACTTCTCCATATTAACAGAGTCACTTTGGGCTTTGGATATTTTGCAGCAAGAGGGAATACTCTATGATTCCAGCATATTTCCTATAAAAAGCCGTAGATATGGAATACCAAATTTTGAAAGAAAACCGCATAAAATAGGAAATTCGGGCCTGATTGAATTTCCCCTATCTACAATAAAGGTCTTTGGAAAAAATCTGCCTATCAGTGGGGGAGGATATTTCAGGCTTCTGCCTTATAATATAATAAAATTTGCACTGAAAAAGATAAACGCCGAAGGTATACCCGTGATCGTATATATGCATCCTTACGAATTTGATCCAAAAGATTTGAAAAGAAAATTGAAATCTGAAGAAAATTTTAATGATAAACTATTTAAATTTATGCAGAACTTGAACAGGGATAAATCCGAGAAAAAGTTGATTAATCTTATCAAAGACTTTAAATTTTGCACTGTTAAGGAGGTATTAGACCTTGACAGATGAGGAAAAAGTTAAAAGACATTTTGAGAGAACTATTGTAGATTTTGATCTCTTATACAAAGAGAAAAAGAGTTTTATCAGACGTTTCATTGACAGGCGATTCAGATATGATAACTACGAGCGATACGACCTTACATTAAAGGAATGTGAAAACGTCAGAGGGAAGAGCGTTTTAGATATAGGTTGCGGATCGGGCAGATATTGCGTTGACTTAGCGAAAATGGGTGCAGAAAAGGTCGTTGGCATTGACCTCGCAGATTCTGCGATCAAAATGGCTTGTTCATTAGCGGATGATAACAAAGTCTCTGAAACTTGTTCATTCGTTCTGGGCAACTTTATTGATTGTTCATTTGATCATAAATTCAATATCAGCCTTGCCATTGGAGTTATGGACTATGTCTCCGATCCTGTGGCTTTAATCTCTAAAATGCGTCAAGTCACAACTGAAAAGATGATTATGTCGTTTCCGAGCAAATCAACTTATAGAATGATTATCAGAAAGATAAGGTATTGGATCAGGGGTTGTCCGCTATACTTTTATAATGCAGATGACATCAAAAGAATCATGGCAAAGGTAGGCATCGGAGATTATTCAATAACAAAACTAAGTGGTTCAGACAATTCTGGCGATCATTTTGTGGTTGTTAGGCTATAACATTTATGGACAAGATCAAACAAGAATGGGAGAAAACACAGCTTCATTGGAATGATAAAGAGATAATCCAAAGCCGTAACGTTCCCAAGTCCGTCATATATAACTGGCGTAAAATCAATCGCATGATCAGAGATATTTGTCTAGAAGCAAGGAAAATCAATGGAAAGGATATCACTGTTGTCGATATCGGTTGCGGTTCTGGAAAATTCTTAGACCATCTGGCATCTTTCACTGAGAAATATATAGGCATTGACCCTTCTGACAAAATGCTTTTAGATGCTCCAAAAGGGAAGGGATTTTTCGTCAGAGGGACAGGTGAAGATATGCCGATCAAAGATGAAGTCGCCGATGTCGTCTTATTAAAAAGCGTTTTAGATCAATGTTATTCGCCAGATCAGGTTATATCAGAATCAAAAAGAATTCTTAAAAATGATGGACAATTGATAATAAGTTTGAGCAACAGGGCTTCTTATTATTCGTTTATCCGTAAGGTTTATAATCGCCTTCGCGGTCACAAAGGCGAGCATTTTTTTGAGCCAAGTCATCTTTTCTATTTTAGCATATCTGATGTTGATGGTATGCTAAAAAAAGAGGGATTTGATATCGTTCTAGGAAAAAATGTCGGTTATTTCGTCTTTCCACGTTTTTTAGAATGGATCATTCCAGACTTCTTAATGACAAGGCTGATTGAATTTGTTGATATGATCGGTTCATTTATCCTGCCTAAAAACGGAGGAGCGTTTGTGATTGTTGGCAAAAAGTAATATTTAACTTAAAACTAAACTATCATTGGAGGTTAATAGTTGCGAAAATAGCCCGTTGGGTCAGAGATCAATACGACGTCCATGGTAGAATAACAGCTATATCAGAGGAAGAGCTTATAGAGCAAATAAAAATTCACTTGCCTGAATATGTCAGCAAAAACAAATGACAATATTGAAAAAAGTTTGGTCATAACATCACTAAAATTATAAGGGGAAAATATGGATTTTGAGGAAAACAATCTCTATGAAATCGAAGGATTAAGTCAAAGAGGCAGGACGTTAAGTATTGTTGATCTTATTAATGCGAATACCATTGATATTGAGATGAGTGCCTTTTGCCTTTATACTATACTGAACGGAGCGTCTTTCTTGACATCAGCAAGACCGGGAAATGCTGGGAAAACTACACTTATGGCTTGTCTATTGACGTTTCTCGCTCCTAACGTCAGGATCATCACAACAAGTAGTCCATCCGTTGTTACGGAGATGCATAAAGTATTGAATGGAAGGAAAACCGATGATCTCTGCGTCTTATGCCACGAAATAGGAAATGGACACTGGTATGGCTATCTTTGGGGGAAATATGTCGGACAACTATTCAATTTGATGAAATATGGATGTAGAATCGCATCTTGTATACACGCAGACACTTTAGAAGAGATTTATAAAACGCTTGTCTCTGAGGAACTGGGCGTCTCCGAAGATGACTTCAATCGTCTTGATCTCATATTGTTTATGAGATTGATGCACGACCGTATGGGGTATAAACGTAGAGTGTCAGCCCTTTACGAAAGTGACAAAAAGGCAAGAAAGCATAACCTGCTTTTCTCTTGGGATGAAAGAACTGACAGGTTTATTAAACATAGCGATTCAGTTTTGATCAAAAATATAGCAGAAAAATATAATAAATCCGAAACAAGCATTAAAGATGAGCTAGACCGTTGTAAATCCTTCATTGAAACGATTGTTAAGTCGTCAATAACCGATTTTAGGCAGGTTAGGAGAAAAGTAATAGAATTTGTTTGTGAAAATCAAATGGAGTTATAAAAATGAAATGTCCAAGATGCGGATTGATTGTGACAGATATCGTCCCAGAATGCAAAGGATGCGGTTTTCATATCCGTCATCTTGATAAAAAGGTTAAGAACCTGCCATCGCGAAGGGGCTTCATAAACGATCTTGCAAATGTCCTTTCGGATGAAGAAATAAGCTGGTTTGAGGACAAACTGTCAGATTTTTGTCAGAAATATGACGCAGAGATAGTGATCGTAATTCTGAGATCAACCAAACCTATTAAACCTTCTGAATATGTCTTTTGGCTTTTCAACCGCTGGAATATTGGCGGAGATAACAATTCCGGTATAATGATCTTATTAGCACTCAAAGAACATCGCATTGAATCTGAGGTTGGATATTCTTATGAGCATATAATTTCTGATGTTGAATCGGGACAAATACTTGATGATTATGTAGTGCCTTTGCTTAAAGAGGGAAAAATCTATGATGCGTTGAAAAGTGGAACAGAGCAATTGTTAGGAATTCTTGAAAACTATTTTATTAACGAAATAAAAGATAAACCTAAAAAGGGTGAAGATGAATGAAATCTTTTTTTGCAATTTTGTTTTTCACAATGGCTTGCCTGACTAGTTTTTGCGAAACTCCACAACAGGTAATAAATCCAAAACAAGTTTATAACAAATGGGTCAGTGATATGGCTGGTGTCATCGATGACGATGATGAATTGCGGATCAATGACTTGGTTGATAAATTAGAGAAGGATACATCTGCGGAGATTGCAGTTGTTACTATTAATAATTCAGGGGATATGACTCCAAAGGATTTTGCAACTGATCTTTTCAATCTCTGGGGCATTGGTAAAAAAGGCAAAGATAACGGTGTGCTTGTGCTTCTTGTGATGGATGCGAGGAGGATTGAGGTTGAAACAGGATATGGGATAGAAGGGATATTGACTGATGGAAAAGTTGGTGAAATTTTGGACAGATACGCTATACCAAGATTTAAGGAAGGCAATTTTGGGAAAGGTCTCCTTGACGGCGTCCAAGCTATGGCAAGAGAAATAAGAAAGGATACGACAGATACTTTTCAAACTTCAACGTCTGATGATCTCGCATCCGAGAAAGAGAGCAATCCAGTTCTAGTCTTCTTTTGGGCTTTTTTTGTATTCGCGATACCATTGATGGTAATATTGGTGACATTTTTGGTGATAAGGCGTTCATTTGTGCGGTATTGCAAGACATGTGGGAAAAAGATGCGTCTTTTATCTGAAAGTGCTGATGATGCCTATCTATCAACTGATCAACGTATAGAAGAGGGTCTCGGAAGCGTAGATTACCGCGTTTGGCGATGCGATGATTGTCAGACGCTTGAGATCAAGCGGATCGTATCCCCTTTCAGCAGATACGATGACTGCCCAAAATGCGGGCATCGGACACTTTATGTTAATAAACACACGATCAGAGAACCTACTTATGAAAGAGACGGTTTAGAAGAGATCAATCGTTCTTGCAAATATCCAAAGTGCGATTATAAAGATACAAAACGGAATAAAATTCCCCGTAAAAAGTATTCCAGCATCGTCCCTTTACTGATTTATACTTCATCGCAATCATCAAGAAGAGGGTCCAGAGATTCAGGCTTTGGAAGCTGGGGGTCTTTTGGAGGAGGCTTTGGCGGTGGTTCGTTTGGCGGAGGCAGTTCAGGTGGGGGAGGGGCAGGTAGAAGCTGGTGATATGGGGAGGTAGACTATGGAGGATATAAAACAGAAACTATCACAAGAGAGGTATACCGATAAAGAGGTTGAAGCTATTCTCGAAAGGGCATCTAAACTACAACGTGAAGCAGATGCAGAAAAGCAGGGGATCAGTAGTGAAGACTTGAAAGCAGGTGCGGAGGAAGTCGGCATATCACAGGAGTTTATTGACAAGGCAATTCAACAGCTAAAATCAGAGCAGAAGGAAAATATCAGGCGAAAAAAGAAATTACTTGTTGTAACGGTCATTCCCTCTGTGATAGTGGTATTCGTATTTATTATCGTGGCAATAAGTGCTTACAATACCTTTAATAGACAGATATCAATAATTGAGCAAAGGCGCGCACAGCTTGAAAACGTTCTCCAACGGAGATATGATCTGATTCCCAATCTCATCGCTGTTGCGAAGGCATCTGCCACTCATAATGAAAATATCATAGCATCTGTCAGTTCAGTCATCAAAGAAATAAACGAGTCAAAAAGCTTTGAAGACAAGGAAAAATTGGAGGATAAGCTTAGTTCATCAATCCAGCAGCTAATAAACGCAATGCAGACCGATCCGATGATCTCATCAAATTCTATGTTCATTCGTCTAAACGATGAGATGGCAGGGGCGGAAAACCGTATTGCCGTTGAGCGTAAACGATATAACGAAGCGGTCTCAAATTATAACAGTTTGGTAAAAAGCTTCCCAAATATCATATTTCGGTCGGTCTTCGGATTTCCTGAGAGTATTTCATATTTTCAAATCTCTGATAACGCAAAACAAGTTCCGAAATATTAGGGGGACAATGATGGTTAAAGTTGGATTTATAGGTTTGGGTCATAACTGTATAGGTCATATAGAGGCACATCTCAGAGTTAGAAAATCTGAAATAACCGCGTTTTGCGACAGAAATCCCGAAAGGCTTGAATATGCGTCAAAGCGTTTTGGAATTGAAAGATGTTATCTATCTGCGGATGAAATCTGTCAACAACCGGATATTGATGCGATAAGTATACATACAGGAGATCATTATCACGTAGAGCCTTTTGTCTCTGCGATAAAAAACAAAAAACACATCTTCGTTGAAAAACCATTGGGAAATACCTTTGAACAGGTTGAAACTATGGTCAAATATGTCCGAAGTATGGGTTCAGACCTGAAAATCGCTGTTGGATATATATTGAGGTTCAACCCTGTTTTTGAGGCAATCTATAAACTGTGCAGATCAGGAAGTCTGGGGCAGATATTTTATATGGAAGGTGATTATATCCATAATTTGCTTTATCAGGCTAATCAAACAGATACTCATACAGGCGTAAATTGGTATCTTGAATACGAGAAGCCCCTGGTTGGCGGAGGGAGTCATCCTTTGGACTTGTTACGTTGGTTTTCTGGAAGCCAAGTTGTTTCAACTATGGGGTATTCAAATAAGATGGGGTTTCCTGCTATGAAAGAAGATGATTGTCAGGTTGCCTTATTTAAGTTTGAAAGCGGAGCTATAGCGAAGGTCACAGCATCTTATGCCCCTCGTTCAGGTATGGCTCCATATTATAACTTGCGACTTTATGGGACGAGAGGGACAGTTGAACGCGATCAAATTGCAATATCAAAAGATGAAACTGACGTCCATCCAGAATTCAAGCCGATTGAAGCGGACAGGATTTCGGGGCATCCTTATGATAAAGAAGTTGAAGATTGGTTAGATTCAATAAGGGATAACAGAGAGCCAAGATGTGATTTCTTTGATGGCGCAAATTCAACGATAGCAACTATTATAGCGGTAGATGCAATTAAAGCTAATAAGCCTTTACCTGTGCCGATCTATTCAATGGGGAGTTAATGTGCAGAAGTTTTTGGTAATGAAATGCGAACTTTTGTCTCTAATGATATTAGAATGGCTTGTAAACTGTGTTGTAGCAACAGAGATTGATAAGCCAAAAAAACAGATATTAGCACATTATATGCCCTGGTATGTGTCTAAAACTTTCAATGACAAATGGGGTTGGCATTGGACTATGAATTATTACAATCCTGACGAGGTCAAACCGTGTGGACAACGTAAAATAGCCTCACATTATTATCCCATCATCGGACCCTATGACTCCGCTGACCCGGATGTTTTAGAATGTCAGATATTACTTATGAAATTTACGGGCATAGACGGCATAATTATAGATTGGTATGGAATTGAGGACTTCTATGATTACAACATGATCAATAAAAACACTCATCAGATCATCAAGTTTTTGGAAAAAGCAGGTCTGAAATTTGCGATATGTTATGAAGATCAATCAGTCAAATATATGGTCAACGCAGGGCATATCTCTGACCAAGAGGCAATAGAACACGGGAAAAAAGTGATGATCTGGCTACAAGAGAACTGTTTTGACAGACAAAATTACTTGAAGTTGAATGATCGTCCTGTTTTACTCGTCTTTGGACCTCAATATTTCAAGAGCGATCATTGGGACAAGATATTCTCTGTGTTGATCAGACGTCCTTTCTTTTATACAATAGATCGCTCTCGCGATATGCAAGATATTGCAGACGGTTATTTTGGATGGGTCCCGGTTGATGGTGGTCTGACAGAACCTCAAAAATGGCAAGAGTATTTGTCCAATCTTTATGCAACAAATGCAAATAACGGGTCTTGCATTGGTATAGTATTTCCGCAATTTCACGACATTTATGAAGATGCTAAGGTCCATAAAAGTTATGGTTTTATTGATGCACAAGGCACAAAAACATTTGAGGAAACTTTTGATATTGCGTTAAAAAGCAATTGTGATCTGATCCAGATTGCAACTTGGAACGACTATGGTGAAGGGACAATGATCGAGCCAACTGTTGAGCTAGGTTATAGCTATCTTGAGATCATTCAAAAGCGGAAAGGCGTTGAATATAGACCTGATGATCTGAGGCTTCCTATAAAGTTATACAAATTAAAGAAAAAATATCAACAAGATCAGGAATTGATGAAGAAGTTGAAAAGATGCACAGAACTTTTATTCTCTGGGAAACTGGATGACGCAAGAAGAGTAATTGGGCAATTTGATTAGATGACATTTTTCGTTCCGAGTTTTACTAATGTTGATCCCCAAGTCCTTCCACAGGTATATGAAATGACGTTTGGATGACGGTCTATAATAGAATGGACGATTTCCCTGAGAACGCCTTTGCCTTTGCCGTGTATTATCTCTATTTCAGTTATGCCTTTTTTTAGACATTCGTCAATATATACGATGACAAGGTCTTTGACATCTTTTGGCGAAAAAGTATGAAGATCGAGCACTCCATCTATCGGTAGTTCAACAGTTTCATATTCAAGGTCATCATCGTTCATTATTTCAGCTTTAAATTTCTAAATTTACCGTCAAATTATTTCAAAATGAATCTATTGTCAGCGACATAGTAGAGAGGATCAACGCTTTGTTTATTGTTTTTCGTAGATGCGGATTATTTTCCAATATCCAGTCTTTTTAGATAGATCAAAGGTCAAATTGCCTGAGCTTGAGCCTGTTCCGCCTTTAACGGTGAAAGAATAGACAGCAGTTGCGGAGTCGCCATTTATAGATATTTTGGGATTGCGTATCTCTATTTTAAGATCTTGACCTTTTGAAAATGTGGATTCTAGTTTATTTTTTAATTCTTCATATCCTTCGCCGTTCCTTGAGTATTCGGGAGATACACTGGACATCGCCATCTGCAAGTTTTTGTTATTATACCCATCAATATAGTTTTCAATGATCGCTTGGATCTCTGCATTAGCATTTGCATCTTGAATTGAGGTCATAACCTTTTGTTGTTGTATTTCTGTTGTATCAACTTTTTCATAGCCATAGATTTCAATTTCTGCAATTCTGATAGTCCCCATTGTATATTGATAATATCCTCGCCTGACGCTTTTGCTATCGTTAGTCCATCGTATAAGTAGACGCATTCTTGACGTCTGAACCGGTTGAAACCTGATCGTGATCACTCCGCTTTTATTGTCCTGAACAGCATTTCCAGCTTGACCTTTTCCTTTACCGATCCTATCTATCGAAGCCCAACTATTTGCAAATTTATTCCAATATTGAAGTGCGAGATCAGAGACTCCATATTTATCTGCTGGATATTTTTGAGAATCAACAGTATATATGACAGCCCTATTAACTGTTTTTTCTTCTGGAAATTCTATGATAACCCACCCCATAGCGGTATCAATGTTGCCATATCTGGTTTGAGTTCGGACTCCTCGCCATGCGGGATCATCAGTATCGCTTTCATAGTCATCATCACGGTTGCGATTTCTCAACTGTTGCATAACAACTTCTGGGTCTTCAACACCATAGCCTATATATTCGCCTCTTGCATAAAAACCGTCATACTTAACTTCCCATCCTCCGCCTTGATCCCAATTTTCTGATGATGTTATCCCATCAATAAGATTGCTAGCAGGGCGATCTGGATTTTCCTGAGAGACTAGGACAGTTGCACCATTGCTAGTTAGTGCAAGATTCACAAGACCTTTGGTTTCAAGCCCACCTTCTTTAACAAATCTCACAATTGAATTGCGAGAACCACAGGCAGATATTATAATTGTGCATAATAAAATTGCTGTAACAATTCGTATTTTCATATCAGCATCCTCATAAAAGTTATCCTCCCATATAAATTATACCAATTAAAAGTGAAAAGGTCAATGAACTACAGGCTCAGAAAAAATAGCTTGATAAACATAGAGAAATATTGTATCATTTATTAACTGTTAAATCTTTTGATAGGAATATATTTCATTAGATAGATCAACATTGTTAATATTGAACTATATTGAAAAAGATACAAAAAGGCAATAATAGATGTATACCAACGTTCATAATAAAAATAATCATTAGAGATTTAAGGAGAAAAAATAATGGCGAAAAAACAAATATTTTTTCACGATGAAGCAAGAACAGAGATGAAAAATGGTGCAGACGAATTAGCAGAAACTGTAAAGGTAACTATGGGTCCAAAAGGAAGAAACGTCATTCTTGGAAAAAAATATGGCTCACCAGTCATTACAAACGACGGCAATACAATAGCAAAAGAAATTGAATTTGAAGACCCATCAAAAAATTTGGGCGCACGTATGTTACGTGAATCTATTACAGAGACACATAAACTTGTTGGTGGGGGAACAACAACAGCAACACTTATAGCATATTCCATATTAAGAGAAGGAAATAAAATCATAGCAGTTGGCGCAAATCCTATGAAAGTAAAACAGGGGATTGATAAAGCAGTTGAAGCTGTTGTGAATTATATAAAAAGCCAAAGCAAGGAGGTAAAATCAAGGGAAGATATATTAAAAATTGCAACAGTAGCTTCAAACAATGATGTGGAGATCGGAACACTTATCGCAGATGCTCTCGATAAAGTCGGAAAAGATGGCGTAGTAACAATTGAAGAAGCCAAAGGCGTCGAAACAGGAATAGAGATAGTTGAAGGAATGCAATTTGACAGGGGCTATATTTCTCCATATATGGTCACTGATGAAGAAAATATGGAAGCAGTTATGGAAAATTCTGTCATCCTAATTCACGATAAAAAAATAAGCTCAATTCAACCGATCTTGCCCTTGCTTCAAAAAGTTGCACAGTTAAATCGTCCCCTGCTCATAATTGCTGAGGATGTCGATGGAGAAGCTTTAAATATTCTCGTTGTCAACAAGATAAAAGGCGTCCTCGATGTCACAGCAGTGAAGGCTCCAGGGTATGGCGATAGAAGAAAAGAGATGCTCATGGATATCGCTATTGCCACTGGCGGCAGAGTCATCTCCGAAGAACTCGGATTTAAGCTAGAAAATGTCGTTATCGGCATGTTAGGTCAAGCAAAGCGGGTTATTGTCGACAAAGATAACACAACTATAATCGGCGGTAATGGCGATAGAGATAAAATAGAAGAAAGAATAAAACAAATACGAAAACAGATCGAAGATACAAAATCCGATTACGATAGAGAAAAACTTCAAGAACGTCTGGCAAGACTCGCTAGCGGAGTTGCTATCATTAACATCGGCGCTCCAACAGAAACAGCTATGAAAGAGAAAAAAGCAAGAGCTCAGGATTCACTCTCTGCAACGAAATCCGCACTAGAAGAAGGAGCTGTCATAGGTGGAGGAGTAACGTTACTGAGGGCAATGCCTGTGATAGATAAACTCGATCTTCAAGGAGATGAAGCCTTGGGGGCAAATATAGTTAAAAAAGCCCTAAGGGAACCTATGAGATGTATCGCAGAAAACACCGGAGCAGAAGGATCAGTAGTTATAAGCCAAGTATTAGAAATGGGCGAAAACTTCGGTTTCAACGCTTTAACAGGAAATATTGAAGACCTGCTTTCTGCTGGAATACTCGATCCGACAAAAGTGGTTTATTCTGCACTCCAAAGTGCTGCAAGCGTTGCAGGGATGATGCTTACCACCGAAGCAATGGTAACAGAAATGCCCGAAGAAGAAACCGATAGTCATGAACATCATCATTAAAATAAACTTGAAACGATATGCAAACCTGTGATTTCAGCCGATCATTTATTACATTCGTTACAAATAACCGAACTAACAATGCACGAATTCAAGTCGAATCTTTATGCAAAATAATTGATCAAGAAACAGGAAAATCTGAAAATTACTATCTGGTAGCATCATGCAAAGGCGAAGATACTTACGGCAAGGGTAGGCTTTTCCTTGTGCCAAATTATGACTTTTGCATGATCTACTCCTCAAAAGATTTTATGATCATCCGAAGCTATCACAACGCTGAACTAGACAATACAACTGTTGGTGATAACAAAGGACATTTTTTAGATGTGCATTTTCATATAAAGATGGTAGAATGCGACAAAACTGACGATGTTAACAAAATAATAAAAGCCACTTTTGCTAATTGTCCTCTTAATGGTCGCACTGAAATAACTGATAATTCCGGAAAATATCACGCCATAATAGAATTCCCCATAAAAACAATGAATGTTAACGATCAATCTATGATGTATCAAGTTGATACTGGACCTATATTATTGCCGAATTTTGAGTCAAAAAAAGAAAGAATGGTAGAACGTTTTAACCTAGCATACATCGCATATAACAAATCTGATGAAGCTTATTTCGTTGTCCTAGAGCCAACACCAATAAGAGACAACAGTTCTGACAAAGTCAGTCATTATTCAATGGTCTTCGGAACAAAATCCAAAAATTCCATAATAATATTTAAATAAAATAAATAATATCTAAATAAATTTTTTTATCTTTTAAAGTGATTTTCTCACCCTAAATTATGAAAGAAAATTCGCTATGAACTCACGTGATAAAGTGTTATCCGCTATAAAACATAAAGAAACCGATAAAATACCCCTTGATCTTGGTAGTTCGTTTGTTACTGGTATACACAAAATCGCATATATCAACCTGATGAAATACCTTAACAAAAATATAAAAGACCTTCAATTCCTAGACACACTTCAACAATTGGTCTTCGTTGATGAGTCTTTGTTAAAAGAGCTTGATGTGGATGTCAGAGGCATCATACCAAACATCGTCAGAAAAGACCCACAAATTGATGAAAAAAATGGCGCAAAAGCCTTTACCGACGAATGGGGCGTTAGATGGGAGATGCCAGAAGGATCATTGTATTTCAACCTTGTCAAAAGCCCTCTTTCTGGTGAGATAACTGAAAATGATATTGAAGAATATCCATTTCCAAACACAAGCGACCCCAAACTACTTGACGGACTTGATGAAAAAGCAAAAAAATATTATGACGATGGATACGCGGTTATTTTGGAAAGCGTCTGTGCAGGCATATTTGAAATGTGCTGTAGAATCAGAGGAACACAGGATTTTTTGATTGACCTAGCGATAAACCCTGAACTAGCTTGTAGGTTGATGGATAAACTCGTCGATCTCAAAATAGAATTCTATAAAATGGCTTCCAAGCAACTCGGTCAGTATATCCAATTTATAAGAGAAGGTGATGACGTGGCAGGTCAGAAAAGTATGATGATCTCGTTGAATATGTATCGTAAATTGATCAAACCAAGACATGAGAGACTTTTCAAGGCTCAAAAAGAATTGTTTCCACAGCCATTTTTCGTCTTCTTTCATTCCGATGGTCAAATTTACGACGTCCTGCCTGATTTTATTGAAATTGGTATGGATATACTCAATCCCGTTCAAATTACAGGCAAAGACCTATCAGAGATAAAGCGAGAGTTTGGAGAATATATATCGTTCTGGGGCGGAGGTTGCGATACTCAAAATGTCCTGCCGTTCGGGACCGTCGATGATGTTAAAAAAGATGTCCAACAGCGAATAGAAAAATTATCGTCAAATGGTGGGTTTATCTTCTGCACTGTGCATAACATTCAAGCAGATGTGTCTCCACAGAATATAATGGCTATGTATGAGACATACAAAAATGAGAGAAATAAGATCAACAGAGATAACAAGTAGTGTAGCAAAATTATGTCAATCCGCGAACTTCGAGCTTGGCGAAGATGTATTAAATGCTCTGCACAAGGCAATTCAAAACGAGGATTCACCAATTGCAATAGACGTTTTAAATCAAATAATAGAAAACGCGCGAATAGCTAAAGAAGAACAGGTCCCCATATGCCAAGATTGTGGAGTAGCTGTGCTTTTCGTAGAGATCGGACAAGATGTCCATATAGTTGGTGACGATATAAGCTCCGCTATATCAGAAGGCGTCAGAATAGGATATAAAGAGGGGTATCTAAGAAAATCCATCGTCAAACACCCTTTAAAGCGAATAAACACTGGCGACAATACCCCGCCTGTCATTCATTATAAAATAGTCCCCGGAAAAAATATCCGCATAATTTTCGCTCCAAAAGGTGCTGGTAGCGAAAATATGAGCGCGATAAAAATGTTGACGCCATCTGACGGCATCTCTGGCATTAAAAATTTTGTCGTTGAGTGTGTGAAAAATGCGGGTCCAAATCCTTGTCCCCCGATAATTGTCGGTGTTGGAATCGGAGGGACTTTTGAAAAATGTGCGATTATGGCAAAAGAAGCTCTTCTCAGACCTATCGGGCAGTTTAGCACTGACGAAGATAATAAATCACTTGAACGTGAATTACTAAATATGATAAACTCTCTTAACATAGGACCTGGTGGGTTTGGTGGACGGACATCAGCCCTTGCTGTCCATGTTGAAACCTTCCCTTGCCATATCGGTAGTTTGCCTGTCGCTGTTAATATTAACTGTCATGCGTCGAGGCATAAAGAAATAATTCTCTAATAACTTCTGGTCATCAATTTTAGCAGGAGCATTTATGTTTCAGCCTAAAACAATAAAAATAGGGATTATCGGATTAGGTGCTGGAAGATGGCACATTGAAAGCTTCCTTTCTATCCCAGAGGTAAAGGTCTCCGCTATATGTGATATAGACGAAAACAAGATCAAAAGCATAACCACAAGATATGGAATAATAAGAGCATATACTAGCTACGAAGACCTGTGTGAAAGTGATGACGTAGATGCAGTGAGTATTTGCACTCCAAACTATCTGCATACCCCAATTGCGATCTGTGCCATAGAAAATGGAAAGCATATATTGTGCGAAACTCCGTTGTCAGTTAGATCAGAGGAAGCTGAAAAAATACTAAAGACCATAGATAAGTATCCAAATATAAAAGCTATGACCGTTGTCCGATTCAGATTTAATAGAGACGCTATATACATAAGAAACGCTATTATAAATGGAGATATCGGCAATGTCTATTACGGTTTTGCAAGCTATTTCAAACAATTGGCTAGATCGCTCAGAAAAAACAGTTGGCGAGTGAAGAAAGAATTTTCCGGTGGCGGGACCCTTTTGGACAATGGTTTCAATCTCCTTGACCTTTTATGGTGGATAATAGGGTGTCCAAAACCTGTTGAAGTGTTTGGTAACATCCATTCCGAAAACCCAGATGACTCTGTTGAAGACTTGGCTACCGCGATGATCCGCTTTGAGACAGGTGCTACAATTACAATTGAAAGTGGTTGGAAAACATTCATACATGACGCATATATGGCTTTTCGTGTCTTCGGAACAAAAGGTAACGCAACATTATGGCCCTTCCGAATGATTATTGACGATGGACGATATATAACCGCAAAAACCGCAGATCATTCTCGCATTGTCCCTGAAAACCCTTTTGTGCACTTCGTCAATTGTATAATGAACAACAAGGACCCAATTTCAAATATAGCTCAGGGAACTATCGTCCTAAAAATGTTAGATGCAATATATCAGTCTGCAAAAGAAAAAAAAGTCGTCAGTATCAAATAAAAACATAAGGAGAAGAAGAGATGAAAGTCTACATCGTTTTTACCCAACCATAACGACCATCTGTGATTATGGTAACTGCGCCATTAATATCCGTTCGGTAAATTTTGACATTAGCCTTTTCATATCTCCTAATAACAGGTGTATGCGGATGACCAAATACATTTCTATATCCGACAGATATTACCGCAACAGATGGGCTGACTGCTCTTATGAACTCATAGGTGCTTGACGAATTGCTACCGTGATGTGGAACTTTAAGGACGTCAGCACTAACATCCGCATTTAACTCTAAAAGCCTTCTTTCAGCCTGCTTCTCTATATCGCCAGTAAATAGAAATGACGCATCCTTATAGGTGATCTTGATGACTACGGAGTTGTTGTTCATTTCGGATTCTGAGTTTTTCAATATGCCTTGATATTGATCGCTCAAAACCTCAACCTTAAAACCATTATCTCTTATAATTGAAGGATTAGCATCTTTGCACTTATTTTTTCCAAGCTTTTCAACAAATCTATCGTAAGTAGGCGAGGTTAAGCCATAACTGCCAGTGATGACTTCATCTATCTTGATATGATCAACAACAGAGATAAGCCCCCCAACATGATCGTTGTCTGGATGTGTTACCACTAACAGATCAATCTTACCAACCCCTTTTCGCCTTAAAAACGGTGTGACAACCCTTTCTCCACAATCAAACCTTTGACTATAACTTCCTCCATCTATCAAAATATTGTATTTATCGGGAGATTGGATAAATATTGAATCAGCTTCTCTAACATCAAGATATGTCACTTCTAAGACATAACCATCATATTCAATTGCTACTGTCCAAAATAGGAGCGATAACAGGGCAAGACTATATATTAAAACTCTTTGATCAAACCTGTAAAACTTTATATCCTTCTTTTCTTTTTTGGCGATATAAGCTTGACGTTTATCAAACCAGTTGTTTGAAGGATTGTCCGTGATCAGCCATTTCCTACCAAACCTCTTAACTATCAGCTTCGCATTCTCAGAGAGTTTTATCCCTTTATTGTTAAACTCGTATATTGAAATCTGTGGAATGGTCCCTGAATTCAATTGTTGTTCATAACCAAGTTCAATACTAAACAACGGGCTTTTTTGCAAGATTTTACGCAGGTTGACTAAGAAGATCACCAAACCAGCGACAAGAAAAACATAAGCTAATGAGAATGCGCCGACTGGAATAAAATCCACGTGATCAGAAAACCATCTGACTATGTAAATTAATAGATCAATCAAAAAGTTGCTAATTAATGAAAAAAACCTAGCCAGATGGACGGAAATAAGTCCTATCATACACACTGCAAACGCAATGGGAGTTATAAAGAAGACCAACGGAAATATCAATGAATTTACAAAAAAACCGATAGGAGCAAAAGCGCGAAAATTATATGCTATTATGATGATTGATCCTAATTGTGCAGTTATAGATACAAATATACCTTGAATAAACCAATATAAAGACCTGATATACCATACCTTTTCTTTGATGTTTCTAAACAATTCCACTTTCTTTAAAGGCGTTTCAAAATACGGCACTAGATAAGCAATCGATGCAACCGCAACAAATGATAACTGAAAACCTGCATGCCAAAATGCCCCAGGGGTAAAAACCAGTATTATCAAACCAGCTATTGCAAGAATATTAAATACGTCCCTGTCCCGGTTTATTATCACACTTAATATAAACAACGTTATAAATATAAAAGCCCTGTAAACGGAAAATTCACTATTAGCGACAAGAAAGTATATAATGGTTATTATAAATACTGGAATATAAATTATTGTCTCCTTTTCAAATAGGTTTTTATATTTTCCTGCTTTCAAGATCAACTTTCTTATCGAATTAAAAAGTAGATATGTCCATCCTGCTAGAATTGCAAAATTCACACCTGATACTACAAGGACATGAGTTGTGCCAGTCTTCTGGAAAGCCCTATAAAGCTCCTGCGAAACTTCGCCCCCTTCTCCTAGTATAAGGCTTCTAAATATTGAATTCACATCGTAATCTGATGACAATTCATTTATTACAAAACTAATTCTTTGCTGTAGTTTATCAACCCATCTTAAAAATATTGACCCACCGTATCCGAGATGATATATTTCCTCATCATTTAAGTATGCAATTCCGAAGACACCCCGTCTTTGAAGAAACTTCCGATAATCAAATTCCCCAGGATTCCTAGCATTTCTCACCTGTGTAAGCCTAGTGTATAGACCTATAAAATCTCCATACCTATATCTATCAGGAAAGGAATCGTCAGTCCAAGATCGTATGATTATTTTGCCTTGCATACGGACCGATCGATTATTTTGGGGGGAGACATCTGCGTTCATTAGAATTGACGATCCTCCGCTTCGTTCCTTTTGTGAGTTTAGCACAGTTCCACAGATGCACACATTTTGATATAATACTTTATCAAGATTGCGAGGCGGGATCATGCTTATCTCATATCTCATAAATCCGATCAAGATAAGGCATATAAAAATTAGAGAACTGGACAAAGAAAGCCATCTTTTTTTATAAAAAATGAAAATGGCTAAAATACATATAGGGAGAAAAAGCCATAATATCGTCAGATTAAAATTAAACCTATCGGCTAATATAATGCCCACTATGTATGGAAAGAGAACTTTTAACGCAGGACGATTTTTCATTATTTTAACGTTTATTTGATTCTGATTTTTTAATCTTGTCAACAAAATCCGCCGCTTTTGTTGCCATTGGAGAATCAGGAGCTTGTTCTATAACCTTCTCCCAATGCTGTCTAGCTAATTTATATTCTCCTATTCTGCTATATGCCAGACCTATGTTATAGTTTGCTTCTGCATAGTTTGGCTGAATTTCAAGGGCTTTTTTCAGATATTTGATTGCCTCATTAAACTTGCTATCCAAATATAGGGTATAACCATAGTTCATATTCACTTCTGCATCATCTGGAAGCATTTTGAGAGTCTTTGCCAAAACATCTCTCGCTTTATCTATATCATCTTCACTTCCGTATTTAAGAAGCATTCCAGCGTAGGATTTAAGAATTTGTGGATTACTGTCATCTAACTCTACTGCCCTTGATAAGTGATATAAAACCTTTTGATTGTCACCTATTTTAGCATAATCTTGGGCAAGGTAAATATGTGCTTCAAGGTTGTTAGGATCAACCTTGACTGCATTCTCAAATTCAGCAGTTGCCTTCTCTGACAAATCCATTTGGCTATAAGCTAATCCCAATGCGACGTAAGCATCTGCAAGGTTAGGGTCGCACTCGATCGCTTTTTTAAGGTCTTCTATTGCAACCTCAGGTTTATATATAAGGGCTTTTCCAACTTTATATGTCAGTCTAAAATTCCCTCTGCGATAATATGCTAATGCAAAATTTGGGTCTAATTGTATCGCCTGGTCATAAGCAGTAACCGCCTTTATAGCCTTGCCTTTGCCTGCATATTCATATAAAAGACCAAGATTATACCAACGTTTTGCACTGGGTTCAAGTAGCACGACCTGCTCATAATGTTTTATTGCCTCATTGATAGCTTTTTCTTCTTCATCTGTTTTGCCTTCTTTTTTGTAATTCAAAGCTCTTTTCTGGAATATCTCAGCAAGTTTTTTATGAAATTCCAAGTTATTATTGTCTAATATCAATGCCTTTTGTGCTACTTCTACAAATTTATCCTCATTACCTTCGTCAAGGTATCCTTGGGCAACTTTAAATAACAAACCTGCTTCTTCTGATCCAAGTTCCACTGCTTTACGATATTGCTCTTGTGCTTCGCTGCTTCTTGTCTGTATTGGCTGGATCGGATCAATCTTAATCTGATCAGGTTGTTTTGTGATATTAAGGCTTTCTTCATTTAGTTCAGGCTTTTTTTGATCAACTTTTTCCTGTTCAACTTTTGTCAGTTTCGGCTGGTTTTTTTCATAAAGTAAGCCCAGTTGATAGAATACATCCGCATTGGCATTTGGCATTGATGATGCACGTTTAAAGTATTTCAAAGCTAGATCATCGTTCTTTTGTTTCAGATATACTTTTCCGAGAAAATACTGAATATTAAAATTATTTGATAGTTTAGTATCTGATAATTGGGTTAAATATTCGATGCCTTGAGCGACGCCCTTGTCTATACGAGATAATAATTCCTTAATTATCTGTTGATCAACGTTTTCTGCTGTCAATCCTCTTTCTATGCTTAATAAAGCATATTTTGTCTCATTTTTCTCAAGAAATATCATCGCCAGATCATAAGCGACTTGCGCGTTATTTGGATCATATTTTCTTCCATCCCTATAAAGTCGTATCGCTTGATCTCTATCGCCCTTTTTAGCATATATTTGACCGAGTTTATAATATATCATCCCTATTTTAGGCTCGTGACTTTTTGCCTTTATAAGCATCTCTTCTGCTTTGTTGAGATTGCCCATTTCCATCAGCATTTCGCCTAACTCCAAATACCTCTTGCCAACCAATGGGGACCTCAGGGCTATTGCGTCTTGATACTCAGCTAATGCCTTTTCAAATTGTCTCTTTGAACGATAATATCTAGCGGTAGAAACATATGCAGGTTCAAATTTTTCGTTTATTTTCTTAGATTCTTGCCATTTTTGAATAGCTATATCCTCGTTGCCAACCATCAGATAGTAATCACCTAGCGCAGAGATCGCATCTGCGAAGTTTGGTTTAAGTTCCAGAGCCTTTATTAGGTTTTTCTCTGCAAGGGCAAGAGACTCTTTTGTGCCGTGTGAAAGATAAGCGTATCCAAGAAGATAATATACTAGTGGATTATCAGGATTGTTCCCAACAGCTTTGATATATATGTCAATCGGGATATTGATCAGTCCTTTTTCTTTATAAGTATCTACAAGGTCTCTATGAAGAACTAGGTTATCTGGTTGAGAACGTATCTTTTTTAGATAATAATCAACTAGTTCTTTCTCTCTTACGTTAGACTGACCAAATGTATTTATTGAAAAGAGCGTAAGAATTAAAATGATTATGATCTGAAAAGCAACTACTTTTCGCATACAATAACTTCACCTCACTGCATAATATTAAAGTCTGATGTTTGTCTCTTTAAGCAATAAGTTTTGACAATATATTAACATATATCTCTTCCGCGTCCGAACTGTGCCTAGTTGTGTTTACCTCATATCCCCCGTCTTTATATGCAGATCGTGTTGGCAAATAGCCAGCAGATTTACCACAAAAATAGCTGATCACAAAAGGAAATTTCGCTGATGAGCGCGATTTAAGGACTAAACCTGTTTCTGAAAACATCTCTCCGGGAAACATTATAAACTGAATGTCTCCAAGACGGACTATACTAGTTGAAATTACAGATATTGGATTTCCATCATCGGCAGGTTTTTTCAATGGAAGCCCAATCTCAACCGGAATGACATATATAGGAGTAGTATTTGCCTCTATCATTTTCTCGTTTAGTATACGAAATACCTCATTAGCTAGTTTTTCGCCAAGTTCCTCAACATGGTCAAAATTTGTGCCTACACGATAAAATGGGTCAACATTTCCCGGTGCTGCATTGAAAAACGTTGTTATCGCTCCTACGGTGTCTTGAACCCTACGGACAGCAGCCCCCATGTAATCAGCGGATATAAGATAATTTCCTCCTCCCAAAACTGTCCCATGACAACCATAGTTGATCATTATTGCTATCGGCTCATCATTTTCATTGCTTATCTTTATAACTCCAACCTGCCTATCTACAAATCCATCTTCGTTATGTCCAAGCACTATTTGCCCGTCTGACTTGCGTTCTCTACGATTTACGCCGACATCTGATCTTCCAATTCCAACGCTAACCTTCGCAGAGACCATATTTGAAACAGCCTCATTAATAGCGATTGAAATTTTGTCTGCAAGGAATTCAAGCCATTCATTATCAACATTCTTGCCAGATGTCACGGGTCCAGAATGGGTATGTGTAGAAGCCATAATCAGATAATCGGGAGATATTGACGACTCTGCTTTTACTCTATCAGCGATCATCTCTTTAGTCGTCAATGGGATAAAACATAGGTCAGTTGATACCATAGCCAGACGCGTATTGTTATCGTCAAATACGATAGTTGTCATATATAACGGGTCATGGATGCCTTCGGATGGCTTGTTTCGCGAGGCATAACCTGCCAACCAAGCTGGTCTTTGAGGTGTGATCTCGTGTTTTGACGCTCCCACTTTTATATTCATAGTTTCCACCTCCAAAAATTGTATATATCAGAAGTATCTGACCTTTAATGGTGCTATTCAATTCTAATTAAATTCTATTTCCCATGTTAAATCGGGCTCATTAAATAAAAGTTCCATTGCCCAAAGTCCGCCGTTCTGTTTTTGAATTGGTGAAGATGATCGTTTTATCTGCCATCTTTGAGGGACGTTAAAGTATGCTCTCCCTCTGATCCCTTTTGCTCGGACAAACGTTCCAGACAGCTTTTTCGCATTTTCATCCCAATTCATTTCAACTAGTTCAGCCTGTCCCTGAGATAAATGAAGGTTAGTTCCAACAAACTGTGGTCTGCTCTCTAATCGCCAAAGTGAGAACAATCTAGCAGATAGTCCTGGGACTAAAACATTTGCAGATTCCGAAGTTATTCCAACGAATTCCTCTGTCCAAAATTCCCTTATTATATAACTATCTTCAGGCAATCCCAATTCTTTAAGGGAGAGATTCACCTGTCTTTGATTTTCATCAAAGTTAAACAGTGCTACTAAGTGCCATTCAATACCTGCCGAAGCACATTTGGTATACCAAATATCTGGCATTTCAGATGTAAAAAGGTTTATCGGTTTAGCAGGTTTTGGGAACGGAGGTATACTCTGCTGCATCATAAAAATTCTTTCTTCTGGAAGTTTTGTAAGATCATCTGAAAACATAATACTTGATCCGGATAGAGCAAGCATCATAACCCTCAGACGGCATTCCTCTGTCCCTGCGTGTGCACGTATTGAGAGATCACAGGCATCGTGGACATAAAGTTCATTGAGATAATATTGTGCAGATGACATTCTGAAAACATCTCTCAGAACATTCCAAGTGGTTGCTCCAGCGTCTAATGTATCGCTTGTTGCAAACACGCCATCAGCCAATCCGATAGACAATAATGGTGGAGTCTGACAATAGCGTATATAAGCATCTTCGCCAGCGCCCTCACGGACAGCCTGCATAGCCTTTTGAAGTGGGGTCCAGCCCCTGACAGCTTTTGGGTCCTCTGGATATAGATTCTCGCCCGCACAGCCTGCGATAAAATCTATCTTATAATACACTGCCCCCTTGTTTGTTAGCCTACGGAAGGTATCAACTATATATTTATATGCATCAGGATTGGTTGCGTCCATCTGATATTGAGGGGGATTTGGTGCCCAATACCATTTCCAAGTTTCCTGTGGGTTGCCGTTTTTATCTTTAAGAACCCAATTGGGATGTTCCTGAAACACCTTAGATGTCTCAGATACCTCTGTCGGAGCGATCCAAATGCCAAGTTTTAACCCAAGACCATCTAGGTCTTTTGCCAGATCTTCAAGACCTTTTGGATAATCTTTCTCGTCCTCGTCCCAATCACCGCAAATATCACCAGTTTGCCAACCATGATCTAAAAGCATTATGTCCATTCCCAGGTCCCTGAACCTTTCTGCAACGACCTGTGCATTAGCCATTGTGAACTCGTGGCTTATCGGCATTCTGATAGCATACCAAGAACACCAACCAGTCGTAGGATTAGTCTTTCTAGGTGGTTCTATTTCAGAGATCAGACCAGCATAAGATTCCAATAGTGAAAATGGATTTTCGTCCACCTTAAATATTAATAAATCTGTCTCGATGCAATCTTTGGGAGGTAATTTAATACCATTAAATCTAGCGATACCGTCAACTCTTATTTCATCTGATCCTTGAAGATATTTTACTGTCACTATCGGGCGATTTGACTTCCCTGTGAGAAAGCCTATACAGATTGATCCGTTTTTACTTACAATAGTTGTCATTCCATTGCTATTTGAATGAAAATCCTTCTTGCCGTTCTCATCTTTGACAACCAATGGAACTACCGTCGGATGTGCAATTCCATGAGCGATATGTGCTTTAATATCATCGGTTTCACAGCCGAAATCAATGCGGGCATCCTTCATAAGGATAAGATCATATATATCTAACGTCTCTGCACCTTTATTCTCCAATCGCCCCAATAGACCGATGAGATTACCATCAGAGTAACATATAAGATAAATAGTTATGTCTAATTGCAGATCGTCAGAATGACCTGAAAATACGATTTCTTTATTCTTTCTGTCATCCGTTTTGCTCTCTGATTTTTTTGATAGATTTATCTTAAACATCTTTCCGTTTACATTGGTAAAAATCTTTATATCTGAAACTTTGATACTCGGTTTGTGAAAGCAAACTGATAGACTAGAATCATTTTCATTGAAAGTTACATCTGCCTTTTTTTCATTCAACATTTCAATATTTCCTTTCCATCTTGATATAACTTCTCGATACCTGACAAAGACAGGATATATTTCTAGTATATATTTTTAATCCGCCAGCTTGATTGACCCCCAAGTGCTGGGATCAAGATGTCTGGCGAAATCAGTTCCGCAACTCCACCATTGCGATTTCCCATCAGTGTTATTTATATGGTAATTAAATCCGATAATTGGATATTCAACTGGATCAAAACTCGGAATAACCGATCTGGGAAAACAGACTTCTATAGTATAACTTTTTGACTTTATTGTTGATGCAATTTCTATGTCTTCATAGTCATATATTGTGTCTTGTATAGCAGAGCCCGGTTCTCTACATTCACCAGCAGTTGGCAATTGATCATCTTTTTTTCGCCCTCTTGGTAATAAAAAGAAATGATGACAATGTTCAGTATATGCCCGCATAGGTTTTTCGTTATGCAGATCAAACCAGACTTCCATGCAATCACCAGTCCAAAATTCTATGGGGTCAACATAAACGGGTTTAACCTTATTGTTAACTTCATATCCAAGATATATATTATCATAATCCCATGTCAAATAAACTTCTGCAAATGGAGTTTTGTTTACCAAATGCATTAGATCGGGGACAAGGCACGATCTATCCCAATCTGACAGATCGCCATCAATCTTAATACGCGATTTTGCTCTTGGACAGTGAAAGGTAAAATCAAAAAAATAAGTGCTAGGAATTACTGGCGAAATCATATATTATACCCTTACCAGTCTTTAAATGGAAATGTCCGTATACCGAGAGAAAGTCCAATTATACTCCAAATAGAACCGATAACGAACTCACCGAGCACAAGCCCTAAAAAGAATGGGATAGCCTTTCTATGAGTCCGTATGCCTCCCTGTCTCAATATGATCCATTTAGCGATCGTGCTAATAAGCAACGATGCCCATAGCCAATTCATACACCAATCATCAGCACCAGAGACTGCATATCCTACTGCGTGAAACTGCCACCAGAAAAATTTCATTCTCATAAACATTAGAAAAAATGTGAATAACATTCCAACGCCGATGAAACTGACCGCTGCATAGTCAGGCGGAGATGGATAAGTTAGCCATTGCTGTAAACGATTATATGGTTGCCACGCGAAACTGCCACCAGAGCCGAATCTGTAAACATCAGTCAAATAAGCCCAAAAGGATGAAAATCCCCCAACGACAATAGATAAGATCATAATAAAAACTATTCCCTTACCATTTAATCCCGTTCTTTCACAGAGTTTGAAGGCTTCAAGCTGATGAGGCATCGGATGACTCCTGTGAGCCCTGTTGAATGCGAAGAAGTAGTTTAATGCAGTGAGATTAGAAGCTCCCAATACCCTTGTCCCAGTTATCGCTGGTATCATATAATCCGGTCCCATAAAGTGCAAATCGTGTGCAGGAGCCCCTGATTCTGCACGCATCCTTGTTATCCCTGTTGATAATGCATAATAGATGCCGAAAGCACTTATTGCAACCCATATTGACATACCAGCGTTTACAAAAAACGAACAGAGAGACACAAATCCTATCAAGATAAGTATAACTGCTGTTCTATAACTTATCGGTTCTTTTGAATCGTCAATATCACTTCTTAATCCGAATACCTTTCGCAAGATTTCAAAGAAATAATGCCGATTAGCCCATATAGCGAATAGAGATAGACCGATATAAGCTCCTAGCGATTGTTGTCTATCATAAGGAAACCCAGGTAAGCTATGGATGCCTGCCAAACTGCCAAATATCCTCTGTGATTTCCTAAATAGATAAAAAAACCAGCATGAAAATGATAGATCAATGGGCATAAGAAAACCAAGACCAACAACAAATGGATAGATTGAGAGAGGAGTCCATCCGATCGCATTCCAAGGCTTTTCTGTGAAAAGATAACTTATGTCCCTGCTCCTGAATCCTATTAATGGGACAGATGGATATAAATAATTGAAGCCATTCACTATGTCAACAATACTGACAATCCCAAAGGCAATCCAAAATGTCTTGTTTTTAAAGAACGTGATCCCATAATTTCTTGTCATCTCTAACGGAAGTTGAATTATAGGATATGCTAGTTTTTCCCTCTCGATCCATTGTTTACGAAGGATTACGTTAATAAATATCATCACAGATAGAAGGACTGTTGTAAAGCCTATCCAAGGAATAGCTGGTCTAAGCCAGGCTTTTATATACTCAATATTGTAAAAACTTGTCTGACCTTCATAATACCCAGTCAAAATTCTTCTATCTCTTATAGATAGCCAATTTGGTATATATTCCCAAAATGTCTCTTGCCATTCATTTTCGGGCGTATTGAACCAAAATGGATGACCGATCATAGGGATTAACACCTGAAAATTATCATGAGAAGCGACCGCGCTTGCCATACAGATCATTATGTAGATGACAAGAAGTTCCCTTTGATCAAGACAAAGTTTTGGCGAGACCCTCCTGAAAAGAAGGTTTATCGGTATAATGACTGCAAGACAAAATATAACATTGAAAAAAAGCGACATAGTGGTCGGAAATTGTGCCCACCATACCATCTCTGTATACATTATCCAATAGCAGTTTATCGGAATCAAAATTAGCCCAATTACGACTGATCTCAAAGTTATCCCTGATTTATTCATAATTTTTTGATAATAGGCTCTCCTGCAATCTGATCTGAAAGTTTAGTTTTCTTGTTAGTTTCCTAACTGATTGAATTTGCTAAGGCATTTTTGCCACTACCACACTCCTCTATCTGATCTTGATAAAAGCCCAAGTATTGACCAATTTTCCGGAAGGTTCAATAGCATATAAAAAACCTTTCATTGCGTCCTTGATCTCCGATTCTGTTAGAGCGACATTAAATACCGCAAGTTCATCTATGATACCATTAAAAGCTTGTTGACCTACACCTATGTTCCCCTGAGCTATAAGTATATTGTTTGCAGAAGTCCCAATAGCACCTTTTTGATCTGTTTTATTTATCAACTTCCCATCAATATACAATTTCTTTGTGCTTCCGTCATAGGTTGCTGCGACGTGGTTCCAAGAATCCTTCTTCACCTCTCCGTCAGCAAAAAGTATCCAACCGCCAATTGTTAGCCATAGATTTAACTTTTGTGCATTACCTCCCTGGGGCCAGTTTAAGCCTAGTATATATTGTCCTTCCTTTGTGAGAATTCCGTTTCCATTCCCAGTGAACCCCCTTGGGTATATCCATGCGGTTAATGTTATAGCATCCGTAGGATTCAATGTGTCTGAATTAGGCACGACTACATGGCTTTGTGCGCCATCAAAATCCAATGCCTTGCCAATTTTACCATCCACCCATTTAGGATCATTCATAAGTTTTCCATCGTTTTTGTTTCCAGAAGAATCTGATGCTGTATTGCCTTTGCCATCATCAAATAGCCAAAGACCAATACAAGTCTTGGGGTCAATCTTGCTATGAGCTGGATTGACCGCTATACAATAGAATATAGTTATGATCATAGCGATTATCATATATACAGTTTTCAAATTTAATCCTCCTTCTAATTAATTTAAGGACTAATCAAACCAAGGAGCTTTGCCATATTGAGCCCCAAGATTTTACGTTTGTCTTCATCTGAGATCCTCGCATATAGTATCTTGCCGATCTGAGCATTGGCGTTCACAAATGGCATATCACTGCCATAGAGTATCTTATCTGCACCAACTTTATTGACAAGCATCTCTATAATACCATAAAAAACAGACGAGCAACAAGTTTCTAAAAAGATATTTTCTCTCCTTTTAGCTACTTCCAAAGACTCATAATATCCACTAATTGTTCCGCCAGAGTGCCCAAGTATTATTTTAACCGATGGATATTGTTCAGCGATTCTTCCCAAAACTGTCGGAGAGCAATTGCCATCGCCAGCCCAGGAATGGGCTAAAACAGGTAGGTTTTTCTCTTGTGCGAATTCCCACATCGGTCTGAAATTGTCGCCATGAGCAGGGTATCCATGCAAGGAAGGGTGTATTTTTATTCCACGCATCCCCTTGTTATAACATCTTTCAAGCTCCTGTGCTATCTCTTCGGGATAATTCGGATTTATTGTTATATATCCGAAGAATCGCCCTGGATATCTTTGCATAGCATCATAAGCCATATCATTACCGGCTTTAAAATCCGGCGTTATGCCAATATGTGGGCTTGTGCATGCCATTTTTATCCCAAGCCGATCCATTACTTTGATCATACCGTTTGCATCATTATTCGGTATATGGAAATTAAAGTAATGCCCCATATGAGTATGTGCGTCAATAATCGTCTCGCCTTCCAGTGGAAGTGAAAATACGTTTATATGTTCAACATCTTTTTTATGTTCATTTCTTTTAGTTGTTGGTTTGATCTTCAACAAACGGCTTAAATTTCCATCGGCAATTAGATTTTTTTCCTTTTGGCTTATTAGTGAATATTCAACCAATGAAATGGCAGGACCAGGGGTAAAATATGGCATCCTTGAACCAAATATCAGCCTCTTGGCACTAAATCTCAAACATATATCCTCTATGCCTTTATGCACTTGGTAACCTGATATTTCTATATTTAGATTTTTATGTTTTTCAAGCAAAGGATATAAATATCTATTGACGCGATAGTTTAAATTTGTGATTATGATCGGCAATTTTGGGTATCTGCTACATATATTATCTATGCAGTCCCAACCTATATGATCAAGCTCCATTATTAGGACGATACCGTTATCTTCAAGCTTTTTTAACAGTTCTCCACAGCTCCAATCTGATAAACTGAATAGATGTTCCGTAGGAAACATCCTGACACATTTTACGTCATTTTGTCTCATCTCTTTAATGAGGTTTTCTGCGTTTGGCATCTCTCCGGTTGAGTTTGGCATAACTACCCAACATGGATAGAGTCTTTTATTCCCCTTGATCTCATCTAAAAGCTTTCTATTGCCATACATTGGGTTATACTCTCTCGCAAGAGAATGATATACCAAAGCTTTGTCTATGCCAGCATAATCCATTTCTTTAATTAGGCTTTCCAGAGTATAAAACTCCGTTTCTTCTGCTCCCCCTGTCCTACGTATGCTTCTTCTGCCGATGACACAGTTGCAATCAAAAAAGTTTAACATATTCTAACCCTTTCGGATATTGGGCATATATCAGATTAAAAATAAACTAATATATTTTTCGCCACTTTTTATGTGTTTTGCACTTAATAATATCTATATCGTCAATTGAATCTGCATAAATATCAGATGCCAAATGACATTTCAACGGTTTTTAATCTTTTCCGCTTGTATTCACTATATTATCTCTTTTCTCGTGGATAAACAAGATATCATCAAACATAGATTCGTTGATCCCAGCTTCAGACAATATCCCCTTTTGCATAGAGAAGTCGCCGAACTCTGCTATCCTATGGGTATCTGTGCCAATAGAAAGTTTGACACCTTCGTCAATACATAAACGGATAAATTGGACGTCCGGATCAGGGTAGTTATGACTGTTTATCTCTATGGCTATACTTTTCTCTTTCGCTTTCATAACAATTGGTCGTATAACTTCTTTTGGTATTTTCATTTTATTTGCCCTAAATATACGTGTAGGGTGAGCCAAAATGTCAATATCATTTTCCATCAGCATCATAGTAAAATCCATAAATTCAACAAGCAAGTTTTTATCGGTCAAGTTGCCTTTGATGCAGGGAAGCCAATGTATTCCGCCAATAAGTATATCAAGTTTATCGCGAAATTTTTTGTTGAAGATAAGTTTTCCATTTTTTGCGACATCAACCTCAGTTCCGATGAGTAATTTTGGGCTATTGTCATCATCATAGCTTGCAATCAGATTGATGTAATCTTCAAATTTCTTATCGCCGATTTCCATCGCTTCGTCAAACAGATGATAATCAATTATATACCTATACTGCCAAGCAGACCTGTTATCAAAATATAGATGATGCGCATGATCAGTTACTGCAAATCCTTTTAACCCTTTCTCTTTCGCTAGTTTTAGCAGATTATCAATTGTAAGGTCGCCTTCATGACAATATGATACTATTGTATGAACATGATAATCAAAATCAAATGCCATTTATCACACTCCAAAATAAACGCAATATCAAACAATGATGATTAGTTTGATTTTTCTAACACGAGAAGCCAATCCTGAAAGATAGGAGGTCTTGGTGATTGCCAATTTCCATCAGCATCAGGATTAACTACGCCGATCTCTATTTCATTTCCACTTTGTGGGCAATAGTAAAATGCCTTATATTTCACGTCAGATTCAATCCCTTTAACTTGGACAGTCATAAACCTAGGCATATAGATTATTCTGACAATCTTAGGCACTCCAGCACAGTAAGGAGCTCGTATGTTCTCCTTTGTTGCATGATTAGCTACCCATTCAGGATGAGGTTCAAATTGCCACCATGGATAACGCATAAGCAAAGCCTTTCCAATTCCAATTTGAGCGGAACCCGGCAGTCTATATGCTTCATCCCAAGGTATATTCCCCCAAGACATACCATGTGGAGAAGGTCCAAATGGCTTTTCACGTCTGTTGACCTGCCAAATGCCATTAGCGCCGTAAGTATGACCACAGGCACCACTTAGTATACAAGACCAAAAAGCAAATCTTTGGACATCCTGCAGACAACCTCCGCCTATGGTTTCGTAGCTTACCTCTCCGACTAGCACAGGCATTTTCGGCTCAATAGCCAACGAATCAATAACCTGACGGACAGTATTTGGCATGCTATCCCAGCCACCATGACCAGTTTGAAGCATATCAATATCAATGACCGATCTATCATCAACTTGATTATGCCCACAATCTGTTGGATGAATTGTTATCGGGTGATGATACGGATCAATTTCCTTTAAATATCTTGTTATTTCAGTCCAACCTGATCTTGCATTTGCAATAAGCCCATCTCTTTTGTCACCAGGAGCAAGATAATAAGGCATTATAGCCTCGCCAGCCATACACCAGACGACAGGATACGCCCCATATCTTGCTAAAAGGTTACGCCAGTGCTTTTTCAAAACATCAACGCCGACAAAATCAATATAATATCCCCAGCACCCAACTATGCAGGGAACTAATCCAGACTTTACAAGCCAATGAATGCGAATATCCGCCATATCAAAGTATGAAGGGTTGATCTTGCAGTAACCTTTTTCCCATGGGAAGCCCGCTTCATTTGCCCCTCTTTCATCAAACTGATCCATATCCGGATAAAGTCCTGCGACTATTTGAATAACTGTAAATCCTTTTTGGACCCTATCAGCAGTGAGCATCTGAAATTCGTCAGGGAATCGCAGACGTTTGACAAGCCCCATCCACCAGGTATCTGCAAGCCAAAAGAAAGGCGTCCCATCGCGATGTTTAAGATGTCTTTTATCGCTTGCAACCATCAAATTGCCGTGTCTCAATAAATGATTGTCACCAGTATAAGGTAGGATTTCTATTTTGCCCTCTTGACCGTGCAGATCACTGTTTGATGTATCTGAACAGACCGTTTTATAATGATATAATCCAACTTTTGGCGCAGAAAAACGCACTCGCCAAGTTTGATCTCCGCTCCAAAATGTGGGAACTTTCATCTCTAGACCGTCCGGATCGGTAAAGATGACATTTAATTCAATATCGTTAAAAGGATCATTGTAAACCTTTCCTGATGAAAATGTCCATTCAACTGCGCAATTCTGAATACCATATTTCATAATTACTTCCCCTATTTTTTCCCTTTGGATTGCTGTAATAGCCATTCATAAAGCTCAGGGTTGTTATAAGTCACTGTCCAAGAGTCATGCTCCGCATCTGGATAAACAGTAAACTTGACGTTACCACCAGCCTGTTTCAAGGCTTCGACCATCTTTTCGGATTGTTCCAGTTTGACAACATTGTCTTTTGCGCCATGAAAGACCCATACGGGAATATCTTTAATGACAGATACCTTGCTAGGATCGCCACCACCGCAGATGGGAACTATCGCTGCAAATTTTTCGGGATGTGCTATTGCAAGCGACCATGCTCCGAAGCCTCCCATGCTTAAACCTGTCAAGTATATCCTGTTTTTATCAACCGCATACTTACGGATAACATCGTCAAGCAAGGCGTTTAATGCTTCTATTTCAAGCGGCCACCATGAATCTGCTGGACATTGAGGAGATACTGCAATAAACGGGAAATCCTCTTTCTGTTCAACAATCTTTGGGATACCGTGTAATTTTAGTTTATTGAGATCATCTCCTCTTTCTCCTGCACCGTGAAGAAATAATATCAACGGGAATTTCTCTTTTGTGCTGTAATTTTTCGGTAAGTACAATAAATAGTTTAGCCTGACGGTCTTCATAATCCGTTTTTCAAACTTCATTTCTTGTTGTTTTTTCGAGGTAGGACTTGCGTTTTCATCGGAAAGGGAAGCAGTCAAAAGACATAATGATAAAGCTACTGAGAATACAAAAGTAACACAGCCCATTTTATCCCTCCTATATGAAAAGTTTAAATTTTCAATACGATCAAGATTATATATCTTAATGGATTAATAATCAATTGGAATTTATGGAATCTATTATGAATTCCTCTGGCGATGGACAATTTGATAGGTCTATCCATTTTATACGGACGTCTTTTTTAAACCATGTTATTTGACGTTTAGCATAGTGTCTTGTATTACGTTTGATCAGTTCAATTGCAGATTCCAAACTATATTTTCCATCAAGGTAAGCGAGAAGTTCCTTATATCCAAGACAATTCATAGAGGGCAAGTTACGGTCGTAATTTGTTAACGAACGCACTTCATCAAGAAATCCATCAGACATCATTTTGTCAATACGTGTCTCTATACGTTCATATAATTCATCTCTGGGGCGATTTAAACCAAAGGCGACGAATTTGTATCTTGGATCAGGGCTATTCCATTGCTGTTGCAGATCGGAGATGCGATTGCCTGATAATTCAAATACCTCTAGAGCCCTTATGATCCTTATAAGATCGTTATGATGTATCTTATTCGCTGATCTAGGATCAACTGATTTAAGCCTTTCGTATAAATATTGGACACCGAACAATTCGGCTTCTTTTTTAAGTTTTTTTCGTAATTCTTTGTCTGCATTTGGACCTTCAAAAAGCCCATCCACGATAGCGCGAAAATACATACCAGAACCACCGACAAGCAAGGGCACCTTTCCACGCTTTTCTATATCACTTATGGCTTTATCTGCAATACTCTGATAGTCCGCTACGGAGAAATATTGATCAGGATCAATGCAATCAATAGCATGATGAGGGACAAGTTTTAACTGTTCAGGAGTTGGTTTAGCTGTGCCAATATCCATTTTGCGATATATTTGTCTTGAATCAACAGAGACGATCTCTGCATTAATGTTTAGAGCGATGTTTATGGCGATCTCTGTTTTTCCAACTGCGGTTGGTCCCAAGATACAAAGCAACGTCATTGGATCATACCTTCCACTAATCATTGAATATCAACCCAAGTGCCTTGCTTTGCAGATATGAGTGCGTGTTCCATTATCTCTTGCACTTTAAAACCGTCATAAAATGTCGGAGGTTCGGATTTCTGATTGGCAACATTGTTCAGAAAACTAAACATACTTGCGATATGAAAACGTTCCCAACCGACAGAAAATTTCGGTCCCGGAAAAACCGCAGGCGAAGGATAGCGATGGATAGTTTCAATCTTTGTAAACCCTTTTTGCCCTCCAATCGGTTCGCCTTTTGCTGTGTTATCGTATACTTCTAGCCAATTTGCCTCCATTAAATTAAATTTTATTGCCCCATCAGTTCCGTGTATCTCAATTTTTAGATCATCGTTTGCACCGGTTGCTATTCTTGATGCTTCAACAGTTCCCATTGCCCCGTTTTTCATCTTTAAGATCAGTATCGATAGGTCATCAACTCTTACGTCTACTAGTTCTTTGCTTCCTTTTGTGATGGGACGTTGCTTTATGTATGTTTCAGTTGCCGAGAAGACGGAACTGCAATCGCCGAGCAGATATCTAACAAGGTCTAATACGTGTGAACCTAGATCAAACAATGCCCCAGCACCACCTTGATTTATATCTAATCGCCAGCTCATCGGTCTATTGGGGTCTATGTATCCTGCGTGAAGATACATTGCCCTAAAACTCATAGGTTTGCCCAATATCCCTTCATCTATTAATTGTTTGGCACGCATAATAGCAGGGACAAATCTATATTGGAATGTCATCTGGTTGACCAAGTTTGATTTTTTGACCTCATCTATGATCTGTCGGGCGTCTTCAAGAGTTGTTGTCAATGGTTTGTCGCAATAGATATGCTTTCCTGCCCTGATCGCTGATATTAATAAATCTTTATGTAGATGATTTGGCGTGCAACAGTTTATTATATGTATATCATCTCTTTTCAAAAGGTCATTATAATCTGTTGTTCCGAATTCATATCCACCATGTTTAACTGCTTGATCTGCGGTTTCTTTTTTCGATGTACAAACACCTACAAGACGCACATTTGCAGGCACAGGGTCATAATAGATTGGTATACTTTTATAGGCGTAAGTGTGCATCTTACCTATGAAACCATATCCTACCATACCAACTCCGTATTCTTTTATCGCCAATTTGATCCCTCCTAAATTTATCATTCAGTTTCAAATGTCCAAAATATTACATTACGCGGATATTATAGTCATTTGTCCTATCTGCTTATCGAATTTATCTCCTTTGTATGTGGTTTTTATTTATTGTCAAATAATTAATTACAGAAGTAATTTTTGTCTGAGTTTTTATCCCAAGATCGGTTTAAAATGCTATTCATAGCGATCTTATTTATGGGAAAATAGTATACATAGACTTGTTGATAATTAAGCCAAGCAAACTCCAGAAACTGCCCATAAAGAATTGACCGATTATAAATCCCAAAAACAAAGGGATCGCTGTCCGATAAGCTTTTGATCCGCCATAGGTTAATATGAGTCTTTTTGCAAGCCAACTCAGAAATACCGAGAACCACATATAGCTGATCGCCCAACCAGAACCAGTCGCATATCCAACAGGATGAAATGGCCACCATAGGTATCTTCTAGTCATAAACATAAGAAAGAAGGTAAAAAGAAACCCAAAACTGAGATGATTTATCTTGATAGTATCATGCCCGATAGGATGAGCTAACCAGCTTTGAAGAGTATAAAACGGACCTGTCCCCCATATAGCATAACCGGGATACTTATAATAAAATCCGAGATGTGCCAAAAATGTTACTATCGTCCCAACCAAAGTAGCGATCATAATCGCTATGATCATCTTCCACAGGTTTATATTTAATCTTTCTGATAATTTGAATGCTTCAAGTTGATGAGGCATAGGATGACACCGATAGCCATAAGCTATCCAGTCCAGAAGTGCAAACGGGGCGAGTGTATTAGCACCAAAGGGTCTAGTGCCGGCGAACATAACCATAATCTGATCAGGATGGACGTCGTGTAATTCATGGGTCGGAGGACCCAATTCAGCTCTCATACGAGTTATAGCGATTGAAAGGAAAGCGTATATTATGAAATAAATTGGTATAGCCCATATAGATACACCTGCTTGATACCAAAAGACTATCATAAAAATCGCAGAAAATAGCAAACCAAAATAAGCAAAACGATATAAACCGTAATCTGTTTTTCCTTTTATGAAACTCATAATAGTCTCTTTAATATGTTGTCTTCCCATAATAAGCGTAAGGACTGCGATTCCAAGCCATGCTCCTGCTCTTTGTTCTGCTTGCCAACCACCACCAGCACGCCACCCAATGACACTGAAAAATACCAACTGCATCTTCCAAAATAAATTGAAAAACCATAGAGAAAAGGCAAGCGAAAGAGGCATAAAGTATGCAAGTCCGATCGCAAAACCATAGATGTTCATATCAAAAGAACCCATAGCGTTCCAAGGTCTGCTAGTAAGATGTGGCGTTAAGCTCCATTTTAAGCCAGGCGACGGAACTATTGGGAATAAATAATGAAGCCCAGCAAGCAATTCTATCATTAAGGTTGTAAAAAAACCGATCCACATTAACTTGCTCGTCAGGAATTTTGGATTGCTACTTAGCTCAAGCGGAAGCCTTATAATTGGATAGCTTAATTTTTCGTTTTCAATCCACTGTTTTCTTATTATTATATTGACGCACAGCATACCGAAAAGCAAGACTATGATGAATGCAGTCCAAGATAACGCAGGGATAAGCCACTGCTTCATATTATAAGCTGTAAAGAAAGAAAATCCTCCACGATAATACTCGTCAAGCGTTTTCATATCGCTGACGACAAGCCATTTTGGAAGATAGCGATGAAAAAGGTCTTGCCATTCGTTCTCCGGCGTTGCAAACCAAAAGGCGTTTCCCATTATCGGCAATAGCTGACGCATCATATCATGTGCAAAAAGCGAAGATGCTATTGAAAGCATAACATATATGATCGCCATTTCCGAAGGTCTGAACAGCCCAGCTTTATGTAACGCCTTCCCAAATATAAAGTTAATAATCGCAAGTATATAAACAACAAAAATAACAGTAGGAAATAATGAAAAATCAGTTATTTCCCAGATTATTCGGTTTTCTGTGCCTACAACCCATATAGCACTCAGAACAATTAAAATTATGCCAAAGATTATAGCCTTTGTTATAGAATCTTTTTTTACACTTGTTATCAAATTTTCCTTTATTTTTGACCCTCCAATCTAATTGACGAAATGAAAACGGAATAACATAAAACGAATTGATGTAGAATATTTAGCATTCTCTTGATATTTATGTTATCAAAACATCAAGGTATGGATCAAGGTTTTTCTCAGAAATAGGGCTGTTTAATTATTTTGTTGCTTGATAACTCATCGGCGCATAAGGCAAGATCACTGATAATAACTGAGAATATAAAGTTACTTTTTATACCAGCATACAGTCCTGAGCTTAATCCGATGGAGCGGTTATGGTATAAAGTTTCACCTCACATTTTCGTTAATTGAAGGATTAGAGACATTAAAGCAGGAGGTATCAACAATATTGGATAGATGCACATCACATATTATTGCGTCTTTGACGAGATACCCACATATTATTAACGCTATAAATGAACAGTTAAGTTAGAGAAATGGTATAATAGGCAGGCTTTAATTCTATTAAAGTGATCATTGAGCACAATGCTTAATACTAGCCTTATACTGTAATGAGATGTCAGTTTTTATTAATAGAAATTAGAAACAACCGAGAGATTTTATTGTGCTTTATCCCACTTTGAATTTTGCTTGTTTGTGATGAATCTATATAGACCGGCAATGGCAGAATAATTGAGCATAACAAATGTGTATGGAACTGTGAAAAATTTAGATATGAAAGAAGATTTCTCCTTCGACAAGAAAAATCCAATTACAGCAGATAAGTATAGGCAGATCTGTAAGATTAATGCTATTCGATAAAAAGATATGCTTGATAAAATAATATTTGAAACAAAAGCAAATATCATTGCAAAAGGCACGAAAAGTCGAAAAAATTTATGTGATAACAACTGAAAAAAGACTTTATTTTTTTTCGGATTATATAATTCTGGCATTCTAAAGAGAATTTGATAATTTCCACTTAGTGTTCTGATTTTCCTCGTCATTTCTTGTTTTGTAGTCTCAGAGACCTTATCATAGGCTTTTGCGTTTTCTTCAAAGATCACCCGATAGCCCTTTAATACAACATTAATAGGGATAACCACATCATCTAATATGGTATCTTCTGGAATTGGTTTATATAATGCCCTGCGAATGGCATAAATTGCCCCTGTAGCACCTGACATTGAATAGAGAAAACTTTCCATTTTTCTTATAAATTTCTCATATTTCCAGTATATCCCAATTCCCTCTCCAACGCTCTTCTCATTTGGATTTACAAGATGCAATTCACCGCTTACGGCACCTACTTTAATATCGTTGAAGTTGCTCACTAACTCAATAATGGCATTCTCATCATATATCTGGCGAACATCAGAGAATACAATAATTTCTCCATCCGCTTCTGATACCGCTTTATTAAGAGCTTGTGGTTTCCCCCCTCTTTCAGGGATATTGATAAACTTTATTCTTGGATTGTTATTTGCAAATTCTTGTATAATATCATTTGTCCCATCTGAAGAACCATCAGATACAACAATTATGTTAAACTTGTCTTTTGGATAGTTCAGATTGACAGCATTATTAAGTTTATCTTTAATGTTCTTTTCTTCGTTGTAAGCAGTGATAACCATTGTCACAGTGGGAAAAAAGTTTCTTTTATCGACGGGATAGCTTTTTAACCTTGTTGAAATGAATAACAAAGCAGGATAACCAAAATAGACGTATAATACAAATACCAAAGATAGCCAGAATATAATTTCAGAGAATTGGTGCATTTATCTTTCCTGATACTTCCTTATGTATAAACGCATACAACTTATTTCCAAGCAATTTTTTTAAAGCGCCTAATAGAAAATACCTTGTTTTATAATATACAAGCACGGATTGTTTTCCATCAATAATTGATTTAAAAGTATCTATTTTGATATTTTTTGTGATAGTCCATCTTTTTAATGAATATAAGTCCGTTTTGAAGTGATTATATCCTATTATTGAAGTGCATACCGCTTTATAACCGACATCCATAGCGATTTTTTTTACTTTGTTATTATATCTCCCTCCGGGTAGCGAAAGGTAATCAACAGATTTTCCTAATTCTTGCTCTAATATTTTCTTTGATTCTTGAAGTTCCCAAAATATCTTATCATTAGATAGTTCAGAAAGCAACAGATGAGTCATGGTATGGGATTGAATAGACATCCCGCTATCAGACATCTCTCTGATCTGTTTAAATGTCAGCCCATCTGATAGACCAATCTTTTTGATTGTGATGAAGAATGTTGCTCTGAAATTATATTTTGTTAATACTGGAAACGCAATATAATAGTCACTTGAATTCCCATCGTCAAAAGTTATGATCATCTGCTTTGTCATTTCTGGATTTGTCTTAAATTCTCTGAGCTTAATATAATCGTCGAGTAGTATGGACTTATAATTATTGTCATACAACGTTTCGATTTGCTTTTCAAATACAGAATCTTTTAGAGTATATATATATTCGCCTTTATCTTTGGCAGGGCTATGATTGGCAGATTCTATTGAATGATAATTCAAAATTGGAATTTTAAACATTAGTTAGACCTTTATATATATTTATGATCCCCTCTGCATTTCTTGTCCAAGTATAATTTCCCAATATGGTCTTATACGCAGATTCAGCGATCTTTGCGCATTTATCCCTGTTTTCTATGGCGTAAATTATAGAATTTTTGAATGAATTGTAGTCATCTTGATCAAATAAGATGCCGTTCTGTTCATGAGTTATTACACATTCAATTGGTTCTAAACGTGGTGCAATTACAGGTTTACACATAGCCATGTATTCAAATAATTTGACCGGCGACCGATATTCATTGGATTTTGGGATCACGCATATATCCATAGCTGAAATATATCTTGGAACGTCATTATGATTAACTGAGCCTGTAAATGTAACTTTTTCTTTGAGATTATTTTTCTCTACAATTTTTATCATTAATTGCATTAAGGGTCCATCCCCAACCATCATTAGATGGACGTTATCTTTCTCTTTAGAAATTTCACTGAATATCTGGACAAAATTTTCTAAGTTACTCCAATTGACAAAACTGCCAACGAATCCAATTACGATTTGATTTTCTAATCTTAAATCTTTTCTTATCTTGCTACCGTCGACGTTTAGATTGAATTTGTCCAGGTCCGCTGCATTTGGCATAACGAAGATTTTGTTTGGAGAGACACCTGTTCTCTCGATAATTTTTCTTTTAAGAAAGTTAGAGACAACTATTATAGCATCCGCTTTTTTGAATATTTTATTCTCTATGTTTTGAGCGATTTTCACAAGGATTTGTTTTCGGACGCGTTCAATCCCGCTAATTTCGTTAACTTCAATAATTATTGGAATTTTCTTCTTTTTCGCCGTATAAGTCCCGATCCACGTAAAAAAAGCGTAGCGTTCATAAATTGCATCAATATTATGTTTTTTTATGATAGAATTGATACGATTATAACCTATGATATTATATGCTAGTTCAAGAATTTCAAAAAATATTTGCGGAAGATATCTACTGATAAATTTATATGCTTTATTGATGAAACTTTGGTTGTTCGGACTATTAGCAGTTTTCATTGGGTCAACTCCGGGAGGAGAGACAACGTAGACATTGTTTCCCAGTTTTTTTAGCGCATTGGCGATTTCCCTTATGTGAACTCCCTCAACTGCTTTTCCACGTGTTCTATTATGATATAAGATGTTCATTTTCAGCCCTATCCATACAGGTCCAATATTTAAAATGCGATTTTAAAATGAAATTTTTCCGCTTGTTGCCTAGTGAAAAGACAAACTCCCATTTTGAAGAGATCAATAGATGCCTTTATATTTTCATCTTGTATAATTTGGTTCCAAGCTCTTTCCATTCCATCAGACCACAATATATCATCAAAGATGAGTACACTTCCATCAGCTAAAAAAGGTGATATTTGTTTGAAATAGGATATGGTTGCTATTTCGTCATGATGCCCATCTATAAAAGCAAAATCAAAATTTTTATATTCATTCAATACATTGCCCAGAGTGTCTTTAAACTTCCCTACTACAACAGTAGCTCTGCCATGCACAAGCCTTTCTATATTCCTTTTCGCTAATAATGCAAATGATTCTATGCCCTCTAATGTTACAAGATTGCCTTTTTGGTTAAGCTCCATCGCTGACACTTGATACAAAGCAGAAACTCCTACGCAAGTTCCTAATTCAAGACAAGATGACGGTTTGAATGTCCTCACCAGTTTAAATAACAGAAGTCCCCACTTATGAAGAATGCTAGATTCATTGTATACATTACTGACTTTTTCTATTCTTATGGTAACTCCTTCGGAACTATGCCTTTTTATTTCCAAATTGTCATTTGACAGATTTAGATCGTTCCTTATAGATTTTATTTTATCTATCCATTCTTTTTCCTCTTCTGAAAAATTGTTCCTTTTTATATCATCTATTACTTTGGCAATTAAATTTATGTTTAAATCCCTACATTCTTCTAATTTTCTCATTTGACTTGGAGTTTTTAATATTTTATGAACATTTTTACTAAACCCTTTATTTAATTTATTTAATATCAGCATCATAATCTACTCCTTTAAAATTGACTTAAATTCCTCATAGACCTTGTATGCAACGTTATCCCATGTGTTCTTTTTTGCATATTCAGCTAATTTGTTCCTTCCCCATTTTTTGATCAAGGCTCTATTTATAACTTCACAAAAAGCTTCTGCGGTATTATTATTAACTAGGAATCCATATTCTTCTGATATTATGACCTCTGCAACCCCACCTACTGCACTGACTACTGCGGGCGTTCCACATGCCAAAGACTCAAATATTACATTAGGAAAACCTTCGCTATCCGTTGACAGACAGAAAATATCTGCTGAATTATACCAGTAAACTAATTCATCATTAAGTTTTCTCCCAACTAATTTCACATAATAGGATAATTTTAGAGAATTAATCTGCTCATTAAGTTTTTCATAATATTCACCATCTCCTACTATTAACAATAGAACATCGTTTATTTTTTTACTATTTACAAGGAGATATACTGCCTCAATCAATATATCAAATCTCTTAGGGAATCCAAGACGTCCCACAGATAAAATTATTTTTCTGTCTTTTGGCAATCCCAATTTTTCTCTTGCCATTTCTCTTTCCATAAGATAAAATTTACTGATGTCAACACCATTCGGGATAACTGATATTTTTGCTGTTACTAATGTGTTGATCTTATCTCCTAACGCCCTACTGACCGCTATAACCTTATTTGCCCTTTTCAGAGCATAGACTATCATTTTTCGTCTTAAAAAGAATTTTGTAAATTCATTTATATCACTTCCGCGGACTGTAATTGATATGGGCTTGTTAAGGATTTTGGCAAGCAGTATCCCAGCAAATCCATCAGGATAAGCCCAATGAACATCTAATATATCGAAATTATAATTTTTTATCAATTTTAATACGAAGCCTATAATCGAGAAGAAATACATAAACCCATATAAGTTTCTTCCTATTTTTGGAGTTACAAGGTATCTTGGATGAAAAATTTCTATGGAATCTGATATCTCATAAGAAGGAATTTTGGAAAAAAGCCTATACTTTTTACTGAATAATTTCAAAATAAATGAAGAAGGGATAGGGGCGACTATTTTGATGTTACACAATTTGCTAAGAGCAACTATCCTATTTTTGACAAAGACAGCATGAACAGGCTGTTCCTTGTTTGGGTATAATGTCGTTAGTGTAAGCACTTTCAATTTCATAAACTGCAATTTTCTGAAACTTTTGAGCAGGTATATCGGAATTTACCACCGGGAGAAATGGGAATATCGTCACAATACTCCATTATAATCTTTATTTCATTTCCTAAAATGTTGCGAGCCATTTTCAATATCTCTTTTTCTATTTCGGGTGAATAAGAATCATTGGTAACAAGTTTTATTGTTAGCATTTCCTTTACTTCCTGATGAACTTGATATTTCCTTACTCCTTTGACTTCCGCGAATATGTAAAGAAATATCTGATCTGGAACACGTCTGCCATCAGGAGTATATATGACGTCGTTCACACGTCCTTGAACTATGTCCATAACGGGAAGTCCTCTGCCACATAGACATCTTTGGTCTAAAGGTCTGCACAAATCGCCCAATCTGTACCTGATAAAAGGCATAGCGTAATTATGTAGATCGGTAACTATTATTTCCTTTATATCACCATAGCTCCAATCACCTTCGGGGTCCACAAATTCGACAGCCAGATTATCAATGTTAATGTGCATCCCACTTCTTTCTGTGCATTCTGCCGCTATATTCATAAACTCACAACAACCATATCTATTGTATACTTTAGTATGGAAGCCTTCCTCAATCAACGATTTTTGATGAGGATACAACATTTCTGCGGAAGCAAGAATCCCTTTTGGCGAATGTATAGGTATCTTTTTATCTAAAATCAGTTGAGATAACAGGTAGATCGGCGTTACATAAGATATTATAAATTCTGGTTTATTCCAGTTTATTATGCGGATAATTCTATGAAGGTTTGCTTCATCTAGTTGATATGCAGATACATATTTAATATTTTGCGATTTCCAATATAGATTCTTTTTTAAATTTTTGAAGAAACCTTGTGAAATATAGTGCCCCCATAGCATAATAGACCTGACTCCTGGATGCAGTCCTATAAAGCTTTCACTTCGTATTTTGACTGCTATACGTCTTTCGTAGCTCTCACGATTATAATAAAATATGAGAGGGTCTCCTGTTGAACCTGAAGTTTCATTTTGAATTAGCTTCTTATTTATATATTGGTCTGAGATAAGTTCTTTTTGATTTTCTTGAATGTCCCTTTTTGTGAGAAATGGAAAATGTGAAAAATCGTCAAGATTTTTGAAGTCCTGCGGATTAGCTCCTATTTCATTGAATCTCCTCTTATAGTAAGGAACATGAATATAAACATAATTCAAGAGTTCTTGTAATTTAGCCCATTGTATTTCTCTTAGTTCTTCTTCACTTAGCCACTGATTTTTTTCATATTCCTCTAAGTACTTCAGGGTTTTTCTGCGCCTTAGTTTCGTTTCATAAAGAGGAAATAGCAAAGAGCGATAGAGTTTTGAATACATTTACAAATTCCTTTTTTACGAATAATTATCTTCTACCAAATAAATAGTTGAAAAATAAGCTAATATGTCTGTAACGAATTCTATGGAATTTTTTGATGATATATAAAGGGTCTCTTTTGAAAAGTGACTCGACATTTTCTTTGGCATTCACCTTTGTCAATATATGCCATATAGCCATATTTTTGTCTTTTATTTTTGATGATATTAGGTCTAACCTATTTAATAGTGATTGTCCTTCTTCGCCTTTCAATATTGTCGGTTGACAATTTTGATTTATAAGTATCGGTATCGGTTCTATACTTTTAACTCCGTTTTTAGTTAAAGAACATTTAAAGATAATGCTTTCAACAGGTCTTCTATCGTCAGGATCAAATTTAACTCCGCCCAGTTTAGATAGCGCGCTATTGTCAAAAAGCTTTTTCCTTTCTTCACTGGTAGTCATATCATGGACGAAGTTTCCCAGACTATAAGCTATTATACCTCCGTTGTAACTCTCTATACCCTGAAGGACGTGAGGATGATGGGCAAGTATCAGATCAGTTCCACAGTCAATAATTTTATGCGCTAATTTTATATGTTCTGGGACTGGATAATCGCTGTATTCTAATCCGTGATGAAGGGATACAACGACTATATCCACATTTTTTTTGACTTTCCTAACGTCATCCTTTATCACTGATAGTCTTATAGGTGCACACCCAGGATGTGTTTTAGTTGCAGGATAAGAGCATGAATAAGCCAAGAATGCTATTTTCATACCTTTACAATTAGCGATAAATGGTTTCCTCGCTTCATCATAATTTTTTCCTACACCGACGTAATTGATATTATTCTCATTAAGAATTTTTATCGTGTCAAAAAGGGCTTTTTCGCCAAAGTCCATTATATGGTTATTCGCTAATGATAGTATATTGAATCCGCCATAGACAAGGCTTTTTATCGCCTCGGGAGAAGCTTTTAACACAGGATAGCCATCTGTCTTTGCATCATTAGTTTGATCATGGGTGGACAAAGGGGTTGGAAGATTTCCGAAAACCAGATTGGCAGATCTAAGGATTGGAGCTACCTGTTCAAATAGACGGTCCCATCCCATCTTTTGCATAATGTTTCCTACTTGACCACCAAGCATCACGTCGCCAACAGCCATCAAAATTACTTCATTTTCCATATTTTAAGCCTTTTATTGTCTTTTCTTTATAACTCTTGCAGGGACTCCTACTGCCACAGAATAAGGAGGAATATCTTTTGTAACCACTGCTCCCGCGCCAATTACAGAACCTTGTCCAATTCGGATACCGGGGAGAATTACTGCATTACTTCCGATCCACACATCATCCTCTATAACGATCTTTGCATGTTCAGACGGCTGTTTTCGCATAGGAATATCACACCTTGTAAAAGTATGTTGTTGTGATGTAATTACAGTTCCGGGTGCTATCATACAATAACTACCAATTTCAATTTCGCCCTCTCCGAATAAGACGCAGTTCGGTCCAATATAGGTGTAATCGCCAATATCTATTTTGCCCCGCCTTATTTTTTTATCATACTGACCACAATGGAGAAAAACTCCGTCTGTTATTTTCACTTCCTTACCAATAGTAAGGTTTTCTATTGCTTTGATCTTTATGTTATCTCCTAATTCAACATTCCTATTAATCGCTAGTTCATAGTGCTTAAGTTTATTGTAGAAGGATTTTTTGAAATCAGACCAAAGGTATTCCAGAAATCTGAATAGTGAAATTTTTATCATTTTTATCTCACAAAACGATCTTTCAATCTAACAAGTAAGTTTCCGAACGAACGGGCAGAACGTATTTTAATTTTTGGGTTAAAAAGGTCTATATATATCTCCTTAGGATAACGATAGCTTTTTCCTTTTCCAGTTATAAACTTTATAGCTTCTGCTACAACTATACAACCGACAGCATTGGTCAAAAAGCCCAAAGATGCAGTCGGGACTTTTGCCTTGTCAAGGTTTGCTAATTCTTCATCTGTCATTTCACTGGCTGTTGCCCTATGACCAAGTATGGCTTTTGCTATTGAATTAAGCACTGATGATCTGAAAATACGATCTCTACAAATTTGCTTTGGGTCTCTGTAATCAAATACCTTTATAGAGCCACCTTTTACTTTAACACAACCACCGTCTATAAGAGGAACTTTATATTTTCTCGCCGATTCATGGAAAAGGAGCATTCCAGAAGGAAAATCAGCCTCCAATATAAATAAGTCAGCACCTTTGACGAATTTATCAACATTATCTCTATTTGCTTTCTCTGTTATGACCATTTCGACTTCTACGAAGGGATTTATCTCTTTAATTCTTTCTATTGCGGTCTCTGTTTTCCATTTTCCTACTGTGTTTATAGTTGCGAATATTTGTCTATTTAGGTTAGACATTTCATACTTGTCCATATCCATTATGCGAAGTTTTGTTACACCAGTCCTGACGAGCATCTCTAATACGATCGCTCCAATTCCGCCAAGTCCCACCAATGCGACAGTTTTACTTCTGATCTTATTCAGATCACCATCAGAAAGAAACATCCTTGTCCTTTCTGACATTTTATCTAAGAAACTGTCTTTATCCATAAATTTCCTTTCTTGATCTGTAAAACATTTACCTTTTGATTAAACTAATATATGCATCCTCGTATTTTTTTATTGTTCGGTTAAGCTGAAATTCATTTTTCACTTTATTAAAACCCGATTCTCCCATATCATTTCTTTTATTCGCATCATTGACCAATTCCAAAACTGCATTAGCAATATTTTCTGGAGACCTTGGTGGGATAAGGATACCGGTTTTCCCGTCTTCAACTAATTCTGGATTACCACCGGTATTTGTCGCAATAACCGGCAATTTCGCCGCCATTGCCTCAATTACCGCGTTACATAAACCTTCTGACAAAGAAGGCAGGATAAAAATATCAAAGATCGGCATTATCTCATAGATGTCTGATCTATATCCTAAAAATGTTATTTTATCTTTAACTTTTAACTCGCCAGCTAATGTTTCCAATTCATTCCTCAATGGACCATCTCCGACCATCATAAGACGGACATCAGGGGCTGACTTTAAAATCATGGGCATTGATTGAATTAAATATCTGTGACCTTTCACCGATCTTAAATTTCCAACGCAACCTAATATAATTTCAGATCCGTTGAGATTGAACTCTCTCTTTTTATTATCTTTTTGTGTATACTTTATTTGCTTTATATCTATCCCATTATGAATGACATCAATTTTGTCAGGATGTATTTTCCCTTGATTTATGAGAGATTCTTTTATGCTTTTAGAGACTGCAATGATTTTTGAACTGCGGTTAAGAATCCAGCATATTATCCTAAATTCAACTGGTTTTCTTTTTATAAAATGATTGTGACCGTGTATACTGACGACAAGAGGCAGGTGAGCTATCTTGCAAGCAATACCACCGTAAATTATAACTGGCTCAGAATTTCTGCAATGTATTATGTCTGGTTTCAATCTTTTAAACTCAGTATATAATTTGCGAATAAACCTTAAATGATGACCTTTAGGCTTCTCTACTATTATCGGTTCTATACCTAGATTTAATAGTTCTGATCTCAATACTCCATCCTTGAAAGAGATCACAGATGCCTCAAATCTAGTATTATCCCAATGCTTTATTAATTTTACTAGCCATTTTTCGGTACCGCCAGATTCGAGACTGCTAACTATGTGCAATATCTTATATTTCCTCTTTTTGTCCATAATTCATCTATCTATATGTCTTGGCTTACCTGTTTGACCAATAGTTGGAATGCTTGAACTTATCTGACAATCAGGAGTCCCTGTTTTGGTAAACAATATCTGGTTGTTTTTAAGTTTGGGGTCTCTAATAATGACACCAACCAGATCACCCTTTTCAACAAGTTCTATAGGGGCTATTATATCGCTAGGTTCTCCAATATACATAACATTTAAAAAGTAATCCCTATTTTGTTTTTTTGTTGGAGATATTTCAACACGAGCGAAACCTAGTTCTTTAACATCAGTGATATCAGGTCCGCCCATACTTTCAATTATAAATGATTCAGGAGCTGTTGGAGGATAATTCTTCTGCGTATCATCTCTCCAAAATTCATAACCTTTTCCACCAACTCTCCTTATTATGCGATCTTTAGGTAAAAGGGCTTTTACAAACAGAACAGATGTCCTTTTCACATTGTTTGCAAAGATAAGATCACCATCAAATGACTCTATATGTTCTGGGACTTCTTCAGAGACCTTGTTCCCATTAATTTGAGGCATGTCGCAGAAATGCAAAAGCCATTTTTTTATTAATTCAGGTTTTTTAGTTTCAACTCTATCGAAAACTATGAAATATCCTTTATCATTTGGCAACGGGATAAAAACCATATTACGATAGAATTCGTTTAGCCTTGATCTATATGCTTCTTTCGCATCGCCGACAAGATAGGTATATTCCGGGTTTGCTCTGAATATAGGTATGCCCCCAGGTTGCTGTCGCTTATAATCATGTAGCATCGGATTTCTATGTGGTAATCCAAAGTTATGAGAAGTGATCGTTTCTGGTCCCCCGGAGTTTGATGCGGTATCTCCTTGACTTCCCGTGGGAAATTTTGGATTACTTGGGTCAATTACAAGTAGGTTATTGTGTGAGATCGCTGCATATTGCCAATAACTTGAATGTGCAGGCATCGAGAGGTATCTACATCCGTTTTCGCCGGACAAAAGCCCTTTTCGGTAAATATAAAATGTGTTGGCATCAGCAGGGACATGCCATTGAGCCTTAAAGTCAAGATTTCTAAATCCGATGATTATTGAATTATCCCCCCAGCTACTTCGCATTATCGCTTTTTTGCTACCGGGAAAGAGTCTGCTTAATGGAAGTTCATCCCAAGAAGCTGTTTTGGGGTCTTTTTCTGGTATTTTAGGATTGTAGACGATGAAATTCCAGATGTATTGAGTAGTAGTTTCTATTGCTTTACTGTCAAGTCGCAAGCTATTTGCATTAACCTTATTCATCCCCCATATAACGAAAGGGTCTTTGGTCATTGCACCTACCGCTCCAAAATCTTTACGTGATCCACCAGCTCCGTCCCGATCATAAGCAAAAAGAGAACCTGCTCTATTTGCTCCCTTGAAAAATACCATACGATTTGTTCCGAAATCGGTTTTATACATATTAAGATAGCCAGCCCCTTTGAAATAATGTATATCAGGGCTGTCAATTATATTTATCCCAGTAGAGCTTCTTAATACCCAGAACCATTGAAGTTGCATACCATAGTGCGGATAACATTCTGGTCTATTGCCATCGCCTATATATGCGAGTGCTCTTGCTCCATCCCCCCAAACCCAGTCATATTGCCATCTTGCCTTATACCAATCCTCAGCCCTCGGGTAGTGATGTGCTAACGCAATTTCTGGCCAAGCTGACCATGCCCCAGCACTCCATTCTTCTGTATGGAAAGTATTCGCAATGTTTCTATCTGGAATTGGATCATCAAAATAACCGACTTCTTTGACAATTTTGTCCATTAAAGTCTTTTTCTGGTCTTCGGTCATAACATTATAGCACCAATCAAAAACTAAAGAAGCAGAAGCTTTGTAATATTTATCCTCAGCGGAACTCAATGTTAGTGCTTTTTGAATTGCGACATCTGCGTATTTTCTGTTATCAGTCATTAAATAGACGAAGGCTGAATTAACCATATCTCCTTTATTAGCTAATGACTCTATTGATTTTCGTTGAGAACTTTCTGGATAACATGCTCGATAAATTGGCAGATTTTCAGCGTTGATAATTATTCGCGGATGATCGCTTCTTACTCTCATATTGTGAAACTGGTCTTCTAACATTTTGACTCTTTTTAAACCATCAATGTCTCCCCATATAGGTCCGTCTTCTTCTGTATCTAAACCGAGAGATTGCTTTACTTGCGCTGAAGAAATAGAGGAAACATCTATTGTTAAAAGTATGAATACTAAAAATGAAACAACGATGGAGCTTACTAATACTATTAATACCCGGTTTATCATTTATCTATTTTTCCCCTCACTTATTTATATTATTGATTGTGTATCGGTATTTACCAGAAGGCAAAGGAAGTATATCGTCAACAAACTCAAACTTGATCTTACAGGATTGTCCCATAACATGACGGATTTTTTCTTCTATTTCTTTTATGTCTTCTGGAGGCGGTTCGCTTCTTTTTTGTATTTTTACAGTTATTAGATCAAAATCCTCTTGGATAAATTGAAATTTTTTGACCCATTCTTTAAAGTAAATTAAATATGTAAAATAACCACCGTATATCCTTTCCATATTTTTTGTCAAAAATGTATCTCCAACCCTTCCTGTCACCGTTTCTAGCAATTGTGAGCCTCTTCCACAACTGCATTTTTTATCTGACAATATGCCCATATCACCAATACGATATCTTATCAAAGGCATAGCAAAATTTACTAAATTCGTTATAATAATCTCTCCGTTTTCACCTGGTTTGCATTGGTTTCCATAAGCATTTACAACTTCTATAAGCTGAGTTTCCATACTTATATGTAACCCCGAATGTTTATCACATTCAGTTGCAATAAATCCGACTTCTCTTGAGCCATATCTATTGAATACAGGGGCTTTAAATGCTTGGGATATTTTCTCACGCATAAATGGATATAATGTTCCAGCAGAAACCATAACAGCTTTAACGCCATTGATCGGTATAGATGCTTCTATACTAAAATTAGCCAACTCATAAGCACTTTGTGCGTAAGCAAGCACGAGTTTTGGTTTCATATTGTTGATATATTTTATATACTTTATCATATCATCTTGCGACATCTTAAATGAATTAAGTATATGTCTGTTACTGATGAAGTTATCAAGCCTATTTCGTAGAGTTTCCTTTTCTCCAAATATATCCCTTTCTGATCCCCATAACACTATTTCTGATTCGCATAGGTCTTTTCCAGCCATCTTGTGTCCGAGAATTGCCTTTGCTTTGCTTTTATTGCCAAAATCCGTGTCTTGAATAAATATTATAGGTTCTCCAGTAGACCCCCCCGATGTATTTTTACGCCATTTTCTATTGTCAAGATCGTCTGATTTTAATTCGTTGAAATTTTTTTGTATTATATCTTTTGTTAAAAAAGGGATATTGTGGAACTCATTCAAAACAATATTTTCGCCTTTTATGACACCATATTCTTTAAGAATTCTCGCATAATATGGGACATGTTGCGAAGCGTGTTTGAGAAGCTTTTTCAACTGCTGATTTTGATATTCTTTAAGCTGATCGAATGAATACCACTGTGTTTTTTCATATTCTGCCAAATTACGCAAGATTTCTGGAGTTCTTAAACTAAGCTTAGCTATATAAATTGGTTTACGCCAATTCATAATTCCGCACTTTCTCTCAGTTCTTGTTGAATCTCAAAAACCTTTTGCTCGTTATTTTGTTTTCGTTGTAGAGCCAAGATTCTTTCTTCTGACTTAATTTTCTCACCTATAACTTTCCCTGCCACAGTTATTAGAGGGGCAAAGACATAAATATACCCATAATACCCCCCTTGACCAAATTGCTGACCAACCATATATGCAAAAAAACCTGCCAGTAAGGAATTTACTATTTGAAATGAAACAATTGGCGGTGAATGTTTCATAAATTTCAATCTCAACTTTATGAGGTCAATGAAACACCAAATAATGAAGACACTAAATATTGATAAACCAATGATCCCGGTCTCAGAACCCACCTGTAAAAATACATTGTGAGGACTTTTCCCAGGAGACACCCATTGCAGTAATTCATACGGAACATATTCGATAAATTCAGAGTTAAAATTTCCTGCCCCCACTCCTAATACTGGATGAGTTCTTATCATATTAATCGCCGCCTTGTTAACCGCTACTCTTCCCATAGCAGAATTATCTTCTTCATAGTTTTGAATAGTTTCCAATCTATTAATATATTTATCTGATATTCTTGAACTCATTGCAAGAGCTATCACCAATATGACGAATATATTCCTCAGCTTATTTTTGTCTAAGGCAATGAAAGCCAATATTCCAGCTACCATACATAAAAAACCGCTTCTTGAATAAGTAAGGATCGTTCCCATCATAAATACTATTGTGTAAATTATAAACAAAATCTTTAAACTTTTCTTGTCGCTCATCCTTGAAAGACTGTAAGACATCGGTATCATAGAAGCTAAAACGAGGGCAAATCCATTGCGATTTAATGAACCTAACTTTGGCAGAACATATATTGATTGCCATGAACCTGTCTTATAATAGTAATAATGATATAAAGCAGAGAAAGCATTTACAATCACTAGCACCAGAAATACTTGCATAAGGTCTTTTTCATTTCGGATAGAACTAGTAATCAGAAAGAACAACACAAACATTTTGAAAAATTCGCCCGGGACTTTGTTTTCAAATACCGGCGTATCGGCAAATATTCTTGATACCAAGATCACCACGAGAAATGCAAATAGCAAAAAGAATTTTGGGTCTAATTGAATTTTAGAATCACGAGAACGCACAAAGCACAAAATAAGAGTTAAAATTGCGAATACCTGTGGTAAGTGCAGATCCACATATATGGGAGGAAATAGCCTCAATAAAAATGCATCTCTTGAAAAAAGCAGTATTATGAATATTATGATGCCGTATTTATGGTCTTTAAAAGTGAGGTAAAGCCCAACAGCTGTTAGCGCTAATGTTAGCATCCCTCTTAGTGAAATTAATTCTCCCAAAGCTTGCCTCCATAGAGATTTTATATGAGTTTTTGTTTTATGTTTCTCAACGCATCAACAAAATTATCAGGAAGAAGCGTTGCAAAATAGTAAAAAATGACTTTAAACGATAAGGGTTTATATTTTATAGCTTTTACGAAATGCTCTTTCGCCTCTTTATAGTAACTTTTTGTAAAAAATTCAATTCCCCATTTAAAATGTAATCTGAAGAGACGATTTTTTAAAAACTTTTCTTTATTAAATGTTTTATCGAGATATTCTATGTTTTTTTCAATTACAGCCTTTTTTGCATTAAATAAACTGTCAATTTTTGTTGATCGGATTATACTGCTCGTTCTTATTCTATATTTGACAAGCGGACCCTTTACATAGCCGATCTTGAAAAATCTGGATATTCTTAACCACATATCATAATCCTCTGATACAGAAAATCTTTCATCAAAATATCCAACCTCATCAAAGCACAACTTTTTTGCTATAACAGTGGAAGTCGGCAAAACATAACCTTCAAGTATCTTGGCAAAAATATCTCCTTCAAGATATTTCTTTACTTTACGACTGCTTTGTTCTATACCATTTTCACTAAATCTGATACAATTGGAATAAACTAATCCTAAATCGGGTTCCGAGTTAAATCTCTCTATCTGCCTCTCAAGTTTTTCTGGTAACCAAATATCGTCTGAATCTAAAAATGCGATATATTCTCCTTCTGCGTTTTTTATTCCTACATTTCTAGCACTTGACACTCCGCCATTCTCTTTATATATGTATTTAATCCTTGACATATATGGTTTCAGGACATCCTTTGTATTATCCGTCGAACCGTCATCTATAACTATAACCTCATAGTTTTTATAAGTCTGTGCGAATACTGAATCAAGTGCCTCTGTTATATATTCTGCTGAGTTATATGTTGGTATTATCACTGAAACCTTCTGACTCATTTATTAACTCCACCAATGCAACGACTTTTCTGTGCTTCGTTTGAATTTTCTAATAGCAGACACACAAAAGCTTGGCAAACAAGAAGTAGCCAAATAAAGGATAATTTTAAAAGAATAGTGATGTCTTAGACTTTTTAATAAACTCGACCTCGCCTTATTATATTGACCAAGATCAAAAAAGTAATACCCCAAAAGAAAGTATCTGTTGCCCAATTCTTCATCAATAATTTTTCGTCTAACTTTGTTCCCCTTGTTTTTATCATATATCCCTTCCATCATTTTTATTCCTGATGAAATATAAAGATAACGATCAGAGGTCAGATTGCTTTCGTGCCTATTCCTAATAGTTAATGCTTCATCTAAAAAGCCGATTTGGTATTTATCTGCTATCCTTAACCAGAGATCATGATCTTCTGAAATTCTCAGTTTTTCGTTGAAAAAACCAATATTATCAATGCATTCTTTCTTCATCATTACAGTTGGGGTAAAGATAAAACATTCTCTTAGCAGATTTTCATATATATAACCGCTTGAAATATGTTTATAATTTCTTTCTTTTAAATAAGATTTATATATAATTTCACCATTTATCGCGTGTGCCATATCTGTGTAAACCAGATGATATTGAGGATTTTCATTGAAAAAATCAAACTGTTTTTTAAGTTTGTCAGGTAACCATAGATCATCAGAATCCAAGAATGCAATATAACTACCTTTCGCCATCTTAATTCCTGTATTTCTTGCCTTTGCTGGTCCTCCATTATCCTGATAAACGTATTTTATAATGCCCTTGTATTTCTCCAAAATTTCTCTTGTGTTATCCGTAGAACCATCATCTACGACAATTATCTCATAATCATCATAGCTTTGATCTAAAACTGAATCTATTGCCTTACTTACAAAATCTGATGAATTATATGTAGGTATTATGACACTTACCATTTTAATCTAAATAATGTTATCTATTAGTTTATATAGACCTTGTAGATGTCTTTCAAACGTATATTTCTCTTTGACGGTTCTTATACAATTATCACTTATAATATTTCCGATTTTGCTTACTTCAATTATTTTTTCTGCTATCTTTTGTGGGTCATTTTCAACAAAATAGCCATTATATCCATCCTGTATAATTTCGTCAGACGCAGTATTTACTCCTGACGCTTTTGGATTCAATACGATAGGAGGTTTTCCATAAGCCATAGCTTCCAGCAATACCAGACCAAAGTTTTCATAATAAGATAAATGCACAAATACATCACAGAGATCATAATATTCCGATGGGGAGCTTTTTTCTCCTAATAATAATATTTTATTTTGCAACTGTTTTTCGTTGATTTTTGCATTAATTATATCAAATTCTTCCCCATCACCGATCACTATCCACAAATAGCTATCATCTAGAAACTCAGCAATATCAGTGATCATTCGTATATTTTTTGATTTTGTCAGTCTTGACACTGATAATATTATTTTTTTCCCTTTGTAGTTCTCGTTTGGCTCGGTCTTGGGACTGAATTTCTTTAGATCAATGCCTATCGGTATCTTGTCTATTTTGTCAATTTTGGTTTTATAAATCTTATGAATACTATTTCTTAAACGTTCCGATGAAACAACTATCTTCGTAGAACATATAGTAGAAAGATACTCTAAAATCATAACAGAATATCGGCTAAGATTATTCAAAAGTTTAGTTCTAAATCCGTATTCGTAATTGTTATAGATCATATCTAAATTTGCCAAAGAGCCAGGAATAAGTATTATTGGAATTTTTTTCAAAGACCATCTGGAAACTATTGGCGTTATGTATTCTATGGTGATTATAATATCAGGATTCTCTTTCAATAAAATGTCTTTCGTGTTTTTATATAAATTGATAAGTCTTGAAAATGGATTAAGAAATTTTATCGATATTTTTGGTCTGCTAGTTACTCTTCTATACTCAACTAATTTGATTGGATATGTTAAGAGAGATTTATTGACGTTGGATTCTGGCATAAGGAGTGTCAGATCAAATTTATCATAATCAAGATAAGTTATAAAATTTTTAAGATAAGTTTCTACACCTCCTGTCTTACTCAAATCCCTATATGTGAATACCAACATCTTTCTCTTTTTCATTAATAGATTCACCTTCACAGATGCTTACTAGTTCTTCATCAGTCATATAGATCGCTTCTGGATGTTCGTTTTGGATCTTGGCTAGCAAAATTTCCAATTGATTCAAGCTTTCTTTTACCCAGTTATTATCAAGGTAGACATAATTTATCCTATGTGTGCATACAATAGCTGGTTCGTTTCTTTCCCAAGCAGAGACAATATCTTTAAAGGCTTTTTCTGCCCCGTGTTTTGCGTTTTTATTGCCGAAAGGTTCGAAATAGACATTTCTATTTAGGTAATAGATATCTAGTCTTGGATTGTGATCGCACATAGATATTTGCCAAGGCTTGTCATAAGCTTTTTTCCCCGTTATATTGGCTAATTTGCCCCTGATCTTAGTAAAGAAATTTCTGTTTATAACTTGGTGATTTTTCCCTTGAATAATTTTAATCCCATATTTAGAAAATATCCTTTCTGTCCGATTCTGCCAGACATAAGTCGGTGCGATAGCAGACTTAGGAAAATACCCAAAGACATCGTAAAAACGTTTTATTCCCAAGGAAATTGATAACTCTTGTTGTTCGGTTCTAAGTTCAGGATCAAATTCATAATCATTGGGTCTATAAACGTTTTTTGATACTTGATAATTAAACGCTGTTATCGTTGTCTTATCGCCAGATTTGACGAATTCCATCCACTTGAAACTGTTGAAATGCGTATTTCCATGAAAAACCGGATGCCATATTTTCTTTTCTATTCCTTCCTTTGCCTTTGCGATAAAATCCCCTCTCTGCCATCTCGATGGGACTTTTGGAATCACCATATCTGAGTAGACCTTGTAACCACTTGACTTTATAGCATCATAATCAGGATTAGACATTATATAGGCAGGTTGGAAGACAACAGGCTTACCATCTCCGCCCTTATATTTCAATAGTATCTGGAAAAGCCTTTCCATATCATTTGGAGATTCAAGTGTAGACCTTCCATTCTCATAAATTTTTTTATCATTGCTATTTGCAAATAGCGCGTTAAAAGCCTCTAAATCAGGACAAAAACTGCATAATCCCCAGTCATCACTTTGGAAAACTATAACCTTTCGCTCTTTCCAGTTAGCATTGTTCATTGTTTAACTGTATCTAAGTATATTTCATTTAAACGTCTGCCTATTGCCTTCCAATCATAAACATCTTGTGCTAATTTTCTTCCATTGTTACCAAGTCTATCACACAAAGACCTGTTTTGAAGCAAGTTGATGACAAAATTGGAAAACTCATTGGGATTGTTAGCGATAAGGATATTTTCTCCATGTGTTACATTGATCCCTTCGCAACCTTCCTTTGTAGATACAATAGCTTTTCCCATAGAAAGAGCTTCAAGAGTTTTAAGTTTTGTCCCGCCACCAAGCCTCATAGGAACAACACAGACAGCACACCTTTCCATCCATTTCCTGACATCATCAACGTATCCGGTTATTATTACGTTATCATTAGCCAATGATTTTATCTTATCATTTTTACCCAATCCGCCAATTATATAAAATTTGACATCGGGAATCTCTCTTATGATCAAGGGCAATATTTTATTGTTAAAGAACAAAATTGCATCCTCGTTTGGGGGCCAGTCACTGCCAACGAAAAAGATGCTTTTTGATTCATAGCTATTAGGATTTTCATTCTTGAAGAAATCTGTATCCACACCATTCGCGATGACAGAAACATTTGCATTAGGGGCAATTGAAAGCAGAAGATCTTTATCGTCTTGTGATACAGTTAAGCATCTATCAAATAAACTAGACACTTTTTTTTCGTATCTGATCATCTTCTTCCACTCAAAATAGCTAAAAATACGCCATCCAAGGCTTTGAGCATTTTTGTATTTTCTATATTCCACATAGGAATTTACATCGTGAAAATCCAGCAATATTGGAATTTTTGGACAGATATTTCTGATCTCCTTTGCGCGGTAAGCTATATTTGAAACCTCTATTTGAACAATATCAAATTTTTCGAGACCGATATCTAGAAGTTTAGCCCGAAAATTATCTAGATGACGGAGAGTGCTTTGGACATACATAGGATATTCAAATAATAGATGCTTTAATTCCAAAAAACGATGGAAATTCTTTCTCCCTAATGTTTTTGCAAGCCATCCATTATTTACAGACTTTCTTTCACAAAATTGATAAAACTCTACCTTGCAAAGCCCCTCTAATTCTGACTCATTAATATCTACGTTGGGCCATCTTGTTGAAAGAAGGGTTATTTGATGGTTTTTAGCTAACTCTCTTATAAGGCAATAGACTCTTGTAGGAGAACCACCAGGCGCATGAAAACGAGGAAAAACATCTGATATGAATAACACATTCATAAATAAAAACCTGAATAATCAAATAAATCTTGAACAATTAAATGTTGGAATTACTACGCTAATTTTGGGCATGCAAAAAAATATTCTTTATCTTATTTCCGGCAAGCAACATTCCATAGATCCATGCATCCGTATTTAGCGGATTGTTAATAATTGATTTGAAAAGATACTTCGCTGATAATTTTGGATTCCATTCCATATTTTCAGTATGATATTGTTTACTTATATCGAGAAATAACTTTGAGTTAAGTTTCCTCATCGGGAACCATTTTCCTGAACTTTTTTCTAACTCATCATATCCATGTATTTGCCTTTGTTTCGCAAACAAAACAGCGAAATTCACATATCCTCTTTGTTCCTGCTTTTTACCTGTTGATACAGAATTACTAACTATTCTTACTTTACATAAAGGTTTTGCAATATTTGAAGCGTTACAATGTTCAAGCATACGTAACCAGAGATCATAATCTGTTGCATACCGAAACCACTCTCTATATCCGCCAACTTTTCTGATAACTTCCTGTCTAATCATATTTGATGTGTGCCAAAAGGTTGTATCTTTTCTCTCTACTATTCTTGATCTTAACTCTTTATCTTCTGTCGCAAGAATTGACTGTTTTATTTCTTTTCCATTTTTATCTATTAAAATTGCGGAGCTGCTTATAAAACCTATATCGGGATTTTCATCGAGGAAACGGACCTGCTTTTCCAATCTTTCTGGTAATGATATGTCATCTCCCCCCAAATGTGCAATATATTCGCCACGGGCTATTTTCAATCCTCTGTTCATAGAACCAGAGATCCCTATATTTTTTTCATTATCTAATAATATTATGCGACTATCATCGTAACTTCGTAATATTTCAGGCGTCCTATCCGTTGAACCATCATTCACAATTATAAACTCAAAATCACGAAAAGTTTGATTTAAAATACTATCAACCGCTTCACGAATATAATCTTCATCATTGTAAACACACATTACAACACTAACTTTTGGGGTAGCCATATTTCATATTACCTCCGCAAAAAATCATTCCCGCATTTCCCAAATATCGTCGAGCTTTATTAAATTGCGCATTGCTCTAGACCTTGATATAATATAAGCAGAATTTTCATCTGTCCCTATTATAAATTTATCAATATTCCGCCGAAGATCACATTGAATACTTCCATCGCTAATTCCTATTGTGATTGTGTATACTCCGGGCATCAACGGTATTGAATTTATCCAATACGTTATTATTCCTATACCGGGTTTAAGTTCCAATTTGCGTTCATTCATTTTCGTATCTGAATATGATATTCTTATACCATCACTAGTAAATATTGATATGCCAATATTGGGAGAGTTAATTTTACCAACAGTTTCATAGGTTATTTCTATACCAATTTTTTCGTGCAAGTTAAATCTATCTTTTGGATTGTTATCCGAATCTATAAGCCTTACCTTGCGAATTATCACGTCATGTGTAACCTGTTTATCAAAACTTATTTGATCATAGGAATTCATCATTTTTCTATTTTCTTCTTCTGTATATTCCTTTATGACTTCTCCTGCGTCTTTATAACTCTTTATATACCCATGTTCTAACCAGATAGCGTTTCGACATAAACTCTGCACAGCTAGCATATTGTGAGAAACAAAAACGATGGTCTTACCATTGTCGACAAACTCATTCATTCTGGTTATGCATTTCCTTTGGAAAGCCATATCCCCGACTGACAATATCTCATCTATTAAGAGAATGTCAGGATCGCAATGGATTGCAACAGAAAATCCAAGCCTGACAAACATACCGCTTGAATAATAGTTGACAGGGACATCGAGAAAATCGCCAATATCTGCAAAGTCCACAATTTCATCAAATTTTCTATCGATCTCTTTCTTGTTCATTCCCAATATAGCACCGTTAATATATATGTTTTCTCGCCCAGTAAGCAATGGATGGAACCCTGCACCGACCGCAATAAGCGCACCAACTCTGCCCTTAATAGTGATTTTACCTTTATCGGGCCAAAATATGCCGTTTAAAAGCTTGAGCAAGGTTGTCTTTCCGGCGCCATTTGGACCAATGACCCCAAGAGTCTCTCCCTTTTTCAGCTCGAAGCATACATCGTTCAAAGCCCAAAATTCGCCTTTCCTTAATCTATATGAATGTGAGCTTAATCCGATCATATTTCTTGCAATATCACTGAGCCCGTAAATCATAGACCTTTTCAGCGATTTGCAATATCTTTTTGAAACATTTTCTACTTTTATAGCAACTTCATCCAATATTATCACCTATCATTACCACGAGGCTTTACCGATTTTCATAGAATTTTAAGGACAATTTATCTTTCGTTGATTTCTCTGTCAAATCTTTATCAAACGTTCACGATTCTCTTTCTGCGATGATCCTGTGGTCTCATTTTAGACCCTTTCAGCAATTCTTGTTTCTGTAAGATGAAATGCTAAAATAAATATTACAAAAGCTACTATAGATATTCCCGTAACAATAAAGTAACCCATCATAAGTGGTGATTCACCTAATAGGACAATGTCTCTTGGGACACTAACAAGATAATACAGAGGATTATATTTTGTCGCATATGCTAGTATACCTTTTAATGGTCTTGAATATAAGACTGGTGTCAAGAACATCAAAAACGTCATAAATATTGAAAGCATATTGCTAACATCTTTCATAATAGAACTTAACAAGGAAAAAATAAACCCAAAGCCAAGCGTAAAAATAAAAATAGGGATAACCATCAAAGGAAATGTTAAAGCCATAACACTTGGTTTAGTGCGATACAAAACCATCACAATAGCCACTAAACACAATTGAATAAGAAAAGAAACGAGCGATTGTCCCATTGCAGCAAGGACAAGTGATTTTTTTGAGAAATTTATCTTTACGATCATCACCCCTGCTTTTGACAGTGAGTTTGAACACGCAATTAATCCGCTAGAAAAAACCTGCCAAAAAGACATTCCCAATAAGGCATAAACAGGATACGGAACATTGATATTTCCAACAGAAAATACCCCTGACCGATTAAGCACTATGAAAGTTCCAAGACTTACAAGCGGTATTATAATCACCCATAATATGCCGATAAATGATTGCTTATAGGCAGAAACGAAATCCCTTTTAAATAATTGATATGTAAGCCATCTATTGTCTATTAGTTCCCTGAATATTTCTCCAAATATAGACCAATATCCTTTTTTTAAGGAGTTATCAGGTTCGTATGTTTTTATAGAAGGTTCAGCCATTTTTACTCCATTAATACCTGTTTAAAAACTTCCTCATCAAGTCAAGAAAACGATTAAAAATGTTAATAAAGATGGAATTTCGATCTAAAAACCAAGCGAAGAAAACCTCCGCAATAATTATTAATGCTATTAAAACTAATGAAACTATGCTTACAATTAAAATCCTTTTCCTTCGCTTCGCTTGCGCTTCACTATCTGCTGTGATCAATTTCGGAATTGTTGCCAAAACAGGTATACCAAAATAACTAACTACTTCATCAACAGAACGAAATGAACGATTGAAATATTCTAACAAAAATGTTATTGAAAAGCCGACTCCAATCCCAAGTGCAAACGCCATCATCGTTATTTTTTTCCTATTAGGACTTATCGGTTTATCTGGTTCAATAGCTGGGTCTAGAATTTCTGCTACACTTCCTAATCTATTAACTTCGGAGGATTTTGATAACTCTACCTCGTTCAACTTTTGTAATAACATTGTATAAATACTTTCAGCAACTGCTTTTTCTCTTTGAAGCCGAGTAATCTCTATTTGACGTTTTGGCAATTTTTGAAGTTTTTGTTCATATTCATTTATTTTGTCGTTTAAGAATTTCCTTTTAAGTTCCAAATTTTTCACTCTTTCTGACCAATATTTTGTCCTCGTTTTGTAATCTTCTTGAAGAATATCTATCTTAGATTTTAACTGTTCAAGCTCGCTTTTTGTTTGTTCAATTTGAGCCTTTATTTTTCTTAATGTTGGGTAATCATCCGTATACCTGACAGACTGTTGTTTATATAAAGATTCTAAATTATTTAGTTCCTTTTGTAATCTATTATACTCGGGGTCTCTTGCATATAGAATGCTTAAATCGACACTGTCAATGCCACCGATATTCTTGCTTGCATTTTTTAGCTCGGCATTAGCTTCTTGCAAATCCATTTCTACTTCAAAGAGATCAGTTCTAAGTTTTGCTACGTCAGTTACTAACGGATTATTTTCATCAGTTCCCTCCAAAATTCCCTTTTCTTGAGCCGAAGCCAAAGCCTGTTCCGCCTCGTTGAGCTTTCTCCTGTAATTTTCCAATTCATCACTTAAAAATTTCGTCGAGATTGATGCAGATTCCTGACGCCATTCCAATGTCGTGTTAATGTAATTTCTTGCAACCACGTCTGCAATATTCTTCGCCATCTCTGAAATGGGGTGTGTGACAGAAATCTCTATAACTAATCCGCCAAGAGACCGTACTCTAACAATGTTACGCAAGTATCTGACCTGATCGTCAACTTTGTGTGCTTTTCCTGCACTTATCAAATACTGTTCGAGTCCAACTTTTTCAGCGACTTCTTTCATATTTGCCCTGCTCTGTATTTTATACCTGATTGTGCTTAACTGTTCACCTCTTGGGACATCTGTAACGTCTTTTAAGAAAGATCGAGGTGAAATCTCCTGAGATATCAATGTCGTAGTAGCCCTATAAACTGGCGTCATTAGATAAGATAATGGTATTATTATAGCGGGCAAAACAATAATAGGAATTATGATTATCCATTTCCTACGCAAAAATATCTGCCAATAATCCCTTAATACCAGCTTTTTTTCTGTTATTGTTATTGATTGTTCTGTATTTCCCATCATAATACATTGCCCTATTGAAAAATTTGATCAAATCGTGTCATATTACTGTAAAATCTAATATTTTCCGTATTTATAACCATAATATTTGTAGTCGTAATAATAAGGTAAAGAACCATGAATATCGTTAAGAACAATGCCTAATATATTCGCCTCATTTTCTCTTAATATATCAATAGCCCTTTTCACAGCCATTTTGTCAGTTTTTCCAGCCATAACAACCACAAGGACGCCATCAACAGCAGAAGCGATCATACTAACATCGTCCACAGGGACAACTGGTGGTGTGTCGCAAATTACAATGTCAAATTGTTTTAATGATTTATCAATAAAATCTTTGATTTTAGGAAGCAATATTAACGGTGAACTTATATAACTACCACTGGTTATGATGTTCAGATTATTTAATTCCGTTTTCTGAACAACATCTTCAATCCCTAATGTCCCATCTAACACTTGTGACAACCCGTGTCTTCTGCTCAAGTTAAATAATGAATGCACAGTTGGTCTACGTAGATCACAATCAACCAGTAATACATTTTTATCTTTTTCCAATTTAGAAATTGCTATCGCCAGATTAGAAGCTATTATACTCTTCCCCTCTCTTTTTGTAGTGCTAGTTACAATGAAGCTTCTAACTTCCTTGGGATTGTCAGAATGTCTGATATTTTTAGCTAATCTACGAAATTCTATATTTCTATATGATTCTTCATCGTAATACCTAAGTATTGATTTCTTCTGTTCATCTCTTTCTTTCTTAAAAATATTTAATATAATATTATTGAGGAGAGGTATAATGAAATCATATTTATATTTTTTACTATCGATTTTTAATATATATGTAATGGCA
>FWPV01001112.1_pt1 | contig 77517 bp, 68 predicted proteins | sample 2228371 | NCBI WGS metagenome assembly FWPV01 (sample SAMEA103939776, study PRJEB20133) | metagenome
AACCCCTGCAAAACCCAGCGGCCACTGCCCGATTCCAGACTGTCCGTCTTGATATTCGGATTTGAAAGCTCAACAAGTTCCCACTGCGTTGGATGATTTTCTGAGGGGTTAACAGGATGCCACCTTACTGTGAAATTCTGGGACACATTGCCAATTGGATACACCTGTGGTGGTGCAACCCTCGGCTCAACTAGTGGGCCAATTGAATCACGGCACAATTGAGCAAGGTATTTAAGCGCCTTGAAGTTCTCGCTGAATATCGGATCAAGTTGTGATTGATTCTGGTAGAATGTAGTTCCAATCTCCGTAGTATAAGAAAGATTGGCAATACCACCAACCCAGTGACACCAGGAATAGAGCCAATCAATACTGCCTCCACTAACAGCATACAATATCTCGGGTATCTGTCCCGGAGTATAAGTTCCACCACCAAGTTTGTTTATCATTGCTCCCATACGATTGCCGAATCGTGCACACACGGTCGCATCTGGAATATCGCCTGTTGTCCAGCCCCATCCCCACATTAACAATTCACTATAACTGTGATAAGACATATTAGCATTGATTATTCTGGAACGAACATACATGGTCAATGCCCTGGTTTCGTCTCCAGAATTGGCGAATGCCCCACAAAAAGTTTCTTGCGAAGGATAGTGTGTAGCCTGTCCCTCATCCACTGCACCCCAATCACCAGCAATATCATCACAGCAACCAGGATAATTACGATTTGGATCAGTTCCGGTTGCTCCCCCAAATGGCTCGCGATTCTTTCGCCAGCTATATTGATTTGGATAATCATAGACATAGCCATCAACATTTATTACTGGAAAACAGTAGAGTTCCACATTATCAACAATCTGCCTTATCTCATTATTTGAGTTATAGACCTTGGTAATTGAATCAGCAAATTTGTATACAACATAAGGTGTTGCCCATTCGCGGGCATGGTGACAACCGTCAATCAAGAAGCCAGGTTCAGTGGGGTCTTCATAGCTTGGGTTGTCAGAAATCTTCACACCATAGATCCACCTATTTTGATAGGTCCTTATGGGCAGAGAATCCAATTTACAGATTGAAGAATAGTTTTGCGCCATGGTTCTCATCATCTGTGTATACTGGTCATAAGAATAATACTGGCCTCTCACCTTTTCTTTTTCCAATTCCAGGCTGTAAATCTGGACTTCATAGGGCAATCCTGAAGCAATGATCCTATCCATTGTATTACGATCAGCAACGATATCATACCATTCATTTGCACGGGCACCTGCAATATCAAGACCATACTTTGGAGAAATCAGTTTCAGATCTTCCAGGTATCCATACACTCTGACCAACATTGTCTGGGCACTGATAATCCCAAACATCAAGACGCCGACAAGGACTAATTTTTTCATAAAACCTCCTATCAGGTTTAAGTCTTGTCTTCCCTTCTCTCTACTTAGAATGCATTATACTCCAATTAAAACAAATGTCAAGAATAAAACTAAAAATAACTATTCCAAACAAAGTCAAAATAGAAAAGCAAACTGAGAAAACCAAATACACAAGACTAAGTAGTGAGTGAATGATACAAAATGGGGGCTGTGTCACAATTCAACACTTCATAGAATTGTAGTCGTTTGATTTATCAACCATAATCAAATTCTCAGAGCAAAAGCCTTGAGTTACCGATTTTTAGCTTTTTGTCGCACACACCAAGCAAAGCGGGCAGGTAAATACGTCCACTATTGGATTATGACAAAGCCTCTTTGGCTCTGCCCTACAGTTCTGAAGTTTCTTGATGATTACTGCTCTTTCAACCTCAATATCATTGACACTGTACTCAATTATGGATATAATGGTATACAAGTGAGGAAAACGGTCTGTGCGTGCCATAAGAGTGAAAAAGTCTGATTTCGCGAAGGAGGATCTTAATGAAAAAGTTTAAGTTGAAATATCAGCAATTAAGATGGCAGTGTAAACCTGAATTTTTGAAATTCAAGACGAGTGAAGAACTCGCCCTCTGTGAAGGAATAATTGGTCAGCCCAGGGCGATTGAAGCCCTGAAGCTCGGACTTAATGTGAAATATCCAGGATACAATATCTTTATTACCGGACCTGTGGGAACTGGCAGAACAACTGCAATCACAAAACTGCTTGAGGAGTTGAAGACAAAAAAAAACCAACTGAAAGACCTGCTATATGTAAACAACTTCAAAAATAAGAATCTGCCAAAATTAATCGTTCTTGAAGCAGGCAAGGGTAGACAATTCAAAGAATCAATGGAACATCTGCTCTATCAATTAAGAACAGATATACCACAGGTCTTTACAAGCGAAGAGTATCAAAAACGCAGACAGAAGATCGTCAATAAATACGAATTAGAGCAGCAGCGAATGCTAAATGATTTTGAAAAGAAGATTGCAGAAAAAGGGTTCAAACTCGTACAGGTGCAGATGGGACCTTTTGTTAAACCTGCTATCCTGCCAATCATTGATAATAAGCCAAGAAATTTTGAAGAACTTGAACAACTGTTAAATGAAGGCAAACTTGAGCCACAGAAACTGGAAAAAATCAAGGAGGAAATACAGAAATTAGAACAGGAAATGGGGACAATATACACGAAAACAAAGGAGAATCAGGATGCGCTGAGCGATGAACTGACAAAACTGAATGAATGGATTGTAAAACCTATAGTCTCTCACCTGATTGATGAAATCCGAAAAAAATTCAATCAAAAGAAAGTTGATGAATATCTTGATGAAGTCCTTGCAGAGATTCTAACCAATCTTGACCGTTTTCTGAAGAAAGATGCACGGACTGAAGAATTCAGACCATTCGAAGTAAATCTGCTTGTGGATAACTCGGAGACAAAAAATGTGCCTATTATCTTTGAGACCGCTCCCACATTCAAAAACCTTTTTGGAACCATTGAACGATATTCTCCAGCACCCGGTGTTTTTACAAGTGATTTTTTGAATATAAAGGCGGGTTCATTTTTACGTGCGAATGGCGGATATCTGGTAATTAATGCATTTGATGCACTCATTGAACCAGCAGTCTGGCAAACACTTAAAAGAGCGCTGCGTAATGGTGTCGTTGATATTCAGGTGTTTGATCCTTTTTATCTTTTTTCAACATCCGCACTGAAACCAGAACCAATTTCCATAGACATAAAGGTTGTAATGATTGGCAACGAATGGCTTTATTATCTTCTTTACTATAGCGATGAAGACTTCAAGACAATTTTCAAGGTTAAGGCTGATTTTGATACGGAAATGAATAAAGATATCAGGAATATAAACGACTATGCCTCGTTTGTCAAGTCAGTGTGCCAATCAGAAAATCTGCTGTCATTTACAAAGCAGGCAATTGCCGAGGTGATAGAATATGGGGTGAGGCTTGCGGGCAGAAAAGACAAGATATCAACAAGGTTTCACATTGTCGCAGATATCATCCGCGAAGCAGATTACTGGGCAAGACAGAACAAAAACTCTGAAATCACGGCTCAGGATGTTCAGAAGGCGATTGAGGGCTGGCGCAGAAGGGTCAATATGTATGAAGAAAAAATTCAGGAATGGATTCAAAAAGATATTATTATGATACAAACACAAGGAACTGCCGTGGGTCAGGTAAATGGTTTATCTGTATATCAACTTGGCGACTATTCATTCGGAAGACCAACCAAAATTACTGCCAAAACCTCGGTTGGAAGAGCGGGCATTATCAATATTGAAAGGGAAGCAAAACTCGCCGGAAAGACATTCAACAAAGGTGTTTTGATTATTTCGGGCTTTCTACGTTCCCGCTATGCCCAGGAACAACCACTATCCATGGATGCCACATTGGGGTTTGAACAATCATACAGTGAAATTGATGGCGATTCAGCATCAAGCGCAGAAATTTACGCAATACTTTCCGCACTATCTGATGTACCGATAAAACAGGGAATAGCCGTAACAGGTTCAGTAAATCAGAATGGTGAAATCCAGCCCATTGGCGGAGTTAACGAGAAAATTGAGGGCTTTTATGATGTATGCAAGGCAAGAGGTCTAACCGGTGAACAGGGCGTTATCATCCCCAGGAAGAATGTTGATGACCTGATGCTGAAGCAGGAAATTGTTGATGCAGTCAAAAAGAAGAAATTTCATATTTATGCAGTCAAATCAATTGATGAGGGGATAACAATCCTGACTGGTGTTAAAGCAGGTAAAAAAACTGCAGGTGGGTTTGAAAAGAATAGTATCAACTACCTCGTAGAAAAAAAACTAAGGTTATATGCAGAAAGACTGAAAGGACAGGATAAAGAGGAAAAACCAGAAACAAAGCCGAAAAATAGAAAATAAAAGGAGGGGGCGTTTTGCCCCCCTCCTTTACATTACATCATCTCAACCTGAATGTTGCAGGCGCAGTCTTCTTAAAGATCTTCGGATTTCTTCTGATAGTAATGTACACTGAACGCTCTGGCTCCTTGCGATGAAACTTATAACCACGAGCCTTTAACCTTTTTGTTAACTCACGATAGTGCATTGGTTTCTTGCTCTTCTTCAAAATATCAATGATTAGCATCTTAATCGTGAGTCTTTTCTTTTTCAATTGCTTCTTTGTTTTCTTCATATACTCCTCCTTCGAGCATATAGAATTTCCAGCATACTCAAATTACGACATTAATGAGTTTGCCGGGTACATATATGATTTTCTTAACCTGCTTATTATCGGTATGGCGCTTTATTCTTTCATCAGCGAGTGCGATTGTTTTAATCACTTCTTGCTCTGTATCTGCAGGCACATCAATATGACCTCTTACTTTACCATTAACCTGAAGAACGATTGTAATATGTTCCTCTTTAACATATCTGCGATCATAGTCAAGCCAGCTCTGCTCCATGAGACTTTCTGTATTACCACACTGGAACCATAGCTCGTCTGCAAGGTGGGGAGCAATTGGAGATAGAAGATTTATCAAAGCATATAAGCCATAGCCAAAAATGGAATCTCTTTCTTTATATTGATACAGTTCATTCAGTAATTCCCAGAGTGCAGCAATCGCAGTATTGAATTTGAAGTTTTCGAGATCACCTGTAACACGGGCAATGGTTTGGTTTATCTTGATATACAGTTTTTTCTGAATGTCACTCTTCAAATCAACCGAAGAAATCGTACCAACCAGGGTTTTATTTTCCATAACGAGTCTGTAGACCCTTTCAACAAACCGCTGGCTGCCTGTCACTCCCTCATCACTCCACTCCATGTCCCGTTCAGGTGGTGCTGCAAACAAAATGGTGAGTCGGGCAACATCTGCACCATATTTTTCAACAAAGGGGCCTACTGGAACAGCATTGCCTTTTGATTTTGACATGACTTCACCATTTCTCAACACCATACCCTGTGTAAATAAATTTGCAGCAGGTTCGTCAACCGGCACATAGCCGGCATCATACAGAACCTTTGTAAAGAAACGAAAATAGATAAGATGACCAGTAGCATGTTCAATACCACCAATATACTGGTCAATCGGTAGCCATTTGCGGGCATTTTCCATTGAACAGAATTCCCTCCGGTTCTTGGGATCTAAATAACGAAGGAAATACCATGATGAACAAACAAAAGTGTCCATTGTGTCGGGGTCGCGTTTTGCATGCCCTTTGCATTTTGGGCACACTGTATTAATAAATTCATCAACAGCACCAAGTGGTGATTTTCCTCTTGGCATGTAATCAGTAATATTTTCTGGCAGGAGTACTGGCAGGTCCTGCTCAGGCACAGGCACCATCCCGCACTTTTCACAGTACATAATCGGAATCGGCGCACCCCAGTAGCGTTGTCTGGAAATGAGCCAGTCCTTTATCTTGTAATTAACAGCTTTGCTTCCATATCCCTTCTCAGCAAGATATTTTGTTACTGCGTGCATTCCTTCTTCTGAACTCAAGCCATTAAATTCACCAGAATTAACCATAATGCCATAATCAACAAATGCATCATCCAATTTTTCAAAATCAAGGCCGCCTGATACAGGTTTTATTACTACCTTTATGGGTAGTTGGTATCTTTTTGCAAACTGAAAATCTCTTGAATCATGAGCAGGCACACCCATTACCACACCACTGCCATATTCAACGAGTACATAATCGGCAACAAAAATGGGAACTTCTTCGCCATTAACTGGATTGATTGCATAAACACCGGTAAAAACACCGTCCTTTTCTTTTTCCTGTCTCTCCACAATAGATTTACGGGAGGACTCATTAATGTAGGAACGAACGGCATTTTCATAGGGTGAACCTTTTACCAGCATCTCCAGAAGGGGATTCTCAGGAGCGATTGAAATAAATGTAACGCCAAAAATCGTATCCGCACGGGTTGTAAAAACCTCAAGTTTAGTATTACTATTCTTCACGGGAAAGATAATATTTGTTCCTTCACTCCTGCCTATCCAGTTGCGCTGCATTTGTTTTACCCGTTCAGGCCAGCCATTGAGACGGTCAAGGTCCTTTAATAATCTCTCTGCGTAGTCAGTGATCTTGAAAAACCACTGATTGAGTTTTCTCCTCTCAATCGGTGACTTGCAATTTGAGCGATAACAATGTCCATCAACAACCTGTTCATTGGCGAGTACTGTCTGGCAACCCGGGCACCAGTTAACATAAGATTCCTTTTTGTAGGCAAGTCCCCTTTTATACATTAACAGAAACATCCATTGGGTCCATTTGTAATACTCTGGCAAACAGGTAATAATTTCGCGATCCCAGTCATAACTTATACCAAGCATTTTGAGTGACTCATCAGAGACTGCAATATTATTCATGGTCCATTCGCGTGGGTGCACGCCTATTTCAATAGCCCTGTTTTCTGCAGGCAAACCAAATGCGTCCCAGCCAAAAGGATGCAGGACATCAAAACCCATGCGCCTCTTAAATCGCGCAATAACATCCCCTATTACATAATTTTTACAATGTCCCATGTGAATATCACCGGATGGATATGCAAACATTACCAGGTCATAGTATTTTTTCTGGGGATTTTCATTGGTAGTAAACAACCCCTTATCCATCCAGTGTTTTTGCCATTTCTTCTCGACTTCTCTATGGTTATACTGTATCATTTCCGCAAAGACAATATGTCACTAATTTCCTGCCAGTATCTCTGCACCACACTTTTCGCAGTACCAGGAATCGGGCGGATTAACATGTCCACACTTCGGGCAGGAAATACCATCTTCCTTTTTTTCTTTTTCTGGGTGTTTCTGTGAAGTTTTTGTATCCGATTCAAGTAATGCACTTGTCTCAATAAGTAATTCATCAAGTTTTTTTACTTCATCAGGTAACTCAGTTTCAAGTATGTGCTCATCAATCTTGAGTTCTTCTTCAGATTCTTTTTTCTCCTCCTTTACCACAATCTTTTCCTCTATTAAAGGTTCCTCAACACTCTTTTTCACTTCCGCACTCTCAGAAGCAATCAATCCTTCACACCATGCCATTCTATCTTTGATCTTTTTTATTCTGTCGGTAACTTTTTCAAAATGTTCTTTTGCTTCACTTTCCAGTTCTCTATACTTATCCTCACTATACTCACCAATTGAGTAACGCAGTTCAATCTCTTCAAGTTGCAGTTTCAGTTCTTTCTGTTTTTGCGCCAGTTCACCCTCTTCACTTTTCAATCTCTCCATTTCAGCCCTGATCAATTCCCTGTTTTCAGCCAGGCTTTCATCAAGTTTTTTCAATTTACTCTCATAATCGTGTTTAACTTTTGTGTAGACCTCATGACTGACGGTTGCCTTTTTGGCTTCTATTCTTTTTAGCTTTTCAAGCAGATCACTTCGTTCCGCTTCAATCGCCTTAAGTCTTTCCAAATTGTTTTCCATACGCCACTCCTTTACCTGTAACAGACAAATTTTTTACAAAAAATATCTCCACTAAAATATCAGCAAAATCTGAACCACTCTTCAATTTACTATCAATTTGTAGCAATTCACTGGCAAGACGAGAAAATGACCGGTCAAAGAATTTCATAGCACTGTTACGCAGCATTCTTGCAATGGCATCAATAACAACAAGGGGAGTTTTTATGTAAGGTTTAAGTGCTACAAATAGTTCAATCGTATCCACCCGCCGCTGCATAAAACTACGTGCAACAGTGTAGGCATCATAATCAGTTAGCCCTCGCGATATATCTTTTACATCTGCAATACCGAGTTGTTTTGCCTGAAAAACATAATTTTCAATTTTCTGAAATTCGTTCTCCATACCAGTTATGTCATTTTTGAACTCTTCTCTCAAATATTCTACAATATCCGGTTGTTCTCCCAAACCCAATCGCTTAAGCCTTTCAACAATTTCTCTCTGGGTTAGTACCGGGTCCGAAACAAGTAACCGGGCATGGGCACGGGGGAATAATTCAATCAACTTTTCATAATTCTCTTTTACGCGACTCTGGATTTTCCTCTTATCTATTTCGTAAACCATTATCAAACAAACAGTTGAAGGAACATTACCGAGCATTCTGGCAAATTCTTTAAGTCTGGCAATACTCTCGTCCTGGATATCTTTGAGAATAATCAATCTTCTTGAAGATACAAACGGTGGACTATAGATTCTATTGATTATCTCCGGATATTCATAGTCCTGTATTGAAAAGCTATCAGCATCAAAGGATTCATCAACCCCAATCAGCTTCTTGATGTCATTTATTGCGCGCTCAATCAAACACGGTTCCTCACTGGCAAGAATGTAATGGTTGTGTATATTCAGTTCCTCTTGTCGCTTTCCATTAATCATATTGCTATTTTACACAAAATTTAATATCTGTCAAGAAGATAAGTAATGTATTACCTTAGAACAATTGGTTTTTGAAATTAATCTTTCCCATAACTGCTGTTGTAAACATCAAAATCGCCAGACCAGCAAAATTTACCAGGCATTGCCCGGAGTAAGCACAAACACAAACGGACAAAAATATATTGACTTTTCAATTATATAGAATAAAATATCTCATGATAGGAATTGGTTATGATATTCACAGGCTTGTAGAAAACCGCACCCTCTATCTCGGCGGAGTGAAAATAGATTTTCCGAAAGGTCTGCTTGGTCATTCTGACGGCGATGTACTTATCCATGCGATATGTGATGCATTGTTAGGAGCCGCAAACCTCGGTGATATTGGTGAACATTTTCCACCGGATGACAACAAATACAAAGATATCTCAAGTTTAAAGATACTAAAAAAGGTTAGTGATTTTTTGAAAACCTCAGGATATTATCCAAAAAACATTGATGCCGTGGTCATTGCTGAAAAGCCAAAAATACTGCCTTTTGTCGCAGATATGAAAAAAAATATCGCAAGAATACTTTCAATGCATATTGAACATATATCAATTAAAGGAAAAACAAATGAAGGTATCGGCGAAATAGGTGAAAACAAGGCTATTGCCGCAATTGCAATCTGCGAGATTGGACGGATTTATGATACCCTTGAGAGATGAAATTCCCGCAGACAAAAGACCGGTAATAACCTATGTAATACTGGGTATAAATATCGCTGTCTATATCTATGAGTTGCTGCTGGGCGAACAAAAAGCAGATTTTATCTTTCAATTCGGCACAATCCCTTATGCTCTTTTCAATCCTCAAAGTATTCACCCATACCTTACAATCTTCTCCAGTATGTTTATTCACGCAAATTTCATGCATATCGCAGGCAACATGCTTTTCCTGTGGATCTTTGCTGATAATGTGGAAGACGAACTCGGTCACATTGTCTTCGGCTTTTTTTATCTTATCTGTGGAATTGCCGCTGTATTATTACATAGTATCACAGCACCAGATTCAATGGTGCCCATGGTTGGTGCGAGCGGTGCAATTTCAGGAGTAATGGGTGCATATCTGATTCTTTTCCCCCGCGCACGCATTTTATCACTTATCCCGCTGGGATTTTTTATGCGGATTGCCTATCTGCCGTCATTGTTCTTCATCGGCATCTGGTTTTTCTATCAATCCATCTTCGGCATTGCAACCATCGGAGTAAAGGGTGGCGGCATTGCCTATTTTGCACATATCGGAGGTTTTGTCGCAGGCATCCTGTTTGTACTGCCGTTCAAATTTAAGAAACTCAGAAAGAAACGAATTGATTATGAAATTTTTTGAGTTAATCACGAGCAATATGCGAATTGTGCACATGATGTTCAAAAAACTAATGGTGGAAAAATATAAGGAGGCTTAATGCTGGCATTGATTTTGTTAATTGGTAGCATGTATTACAATTATCGTGCACCATCTGAAAATAAAATAGACCCTCGCTGCTATGCGCAGGATTATGTCAGGGTCTGGGTTTATTTTACTGACAAGGGAATCAAAACCGACCAGATTGAGCAGGCATTATCAATCACTGCACGGAAAATAGAGCAAAATTCTATGCAGCGACGGCGGCTGCGCAGCGGTATTGTTGATTTTGCTGACATACCTGTAAGAGAAACTTACATTGAGACCATCCAGGAAATGGGTGGAATTCTTCTGCACCGTTCAAAATGGCTTAATGCCGCCAGTTTTGTTATACATAAAGATGACCTTGAAAAAATTTCACAACTCGACTTTGTGTACAGAATCACCTGTGTTGCCCGTGGTAATAAATCAATGGAAAGAACGGAGATACTGCAGGATAATGGTGCTGACTACACAAGTAGACAACTCCGCATGTTCAATATTGATTCACTACATAATATCGGCGTATATGGCACAAACATAAAGATCGGATTTCTTGATACCGGACTCAGAAGATACCATGTTGCCCTTGAAAGCATTAAGGTTATTGCCGAATACGATTTTCTTGGTGGAGACCAGATATTATTCAACAATAACGCCGTAACATACAAGCGTGGGCTTTATACCGCGCTTTTGTTTCACAACAATAGCAACAGGCTTGAACTTTTTCTCATTGGTGACACCAACTATGTTTATATGCCGTCACGGGATATTTTATACACTTATTCGTTGGATAATGGATACACCTGGAGCGAATTAAGAAAATTGACTTTCAACTTGAATAATAACTGGATCAGCGAAATGGATATCTGTGGGGATGATACAACTTTCGTTTTTTATCACAATCGCTTTGGATTGAATTACTTCGCTATGGACACTTCAATCATAACCGGTCCATTTTTATTGCCGGGTGGCAATTATTCAAATCCAAAAGCAGTTCAATATGGCGACACTGTATATTTCTTTTACCGGAATAAAACCAATATTTTTATGCGTAAGATTACAATAAATAACCATACAGAACAGGCACTTGCTGTTTTGAATCCGGCAAATATAAAACTTTCCAGCGTATTCGCCGGTGTCTCAAAAATCGGTATCTTCTATTCAAGAATTTTTGAAGATTCACTCTTTTTTGCCATATCATCCATACCCGTTGATACTTTTCTCGTGAAGTTCACTGGTTTTCGGGCAAGAGACCCGGCGGTAACATGTTCTAATGATACAATTTTCGCATTAATCAAGGATGTCTCAAATCCTCCATTTATCAGAATCTGTTTTATTCGTTCGGATGATTTTGGTACCACTTTTAATAATCCAGTGTATCTCTCTGATTTTTTGAATACTGCTGGGAAAACATCAATATGTCGCAGTGGTGATTTAATCACTGTAACATGGGAAAGTAATGGCAGGATCTATAAAAGCGTCTCATACGACAACGGCGCTCATTTTTCTACCACTGATTCACTCAGCCAGGAATTTGTCTTCCTGCCAACACTGGGTGTGGTTAATTCTCAACCAGAACTGTTCTATTGTCAGCGGGGAGATAACAACACTGATGGATATAGTTCTGGAGACCCTGATTTTTCCCATCCGAGACATGGAACTGAAATGCTCGGACTTGTTGGTGGTTATGCGGTAAACAGTTATATCGGCGTGGCACCGGGAGCACAATTCATTGTTGCGAAAACTGAAAATCCTGACTCACTGTATGAATTCCCGAGCGAGGAAGACACCTATATTGCAGGGCTGGAATGGGCAGAATCAAAGGGTGCTGACATAATTTCAAGTTCTCTTGGTTACACAGATTGGTATAATTGGCCATATGACTATGATGGAAGAACATCACCTGCTTCCATCGCAGCATACGAAGCAACAAGACGGGGTGTAATTGTTGTAACAGCTGCGGGCAATGTTGCAATACCACAATTGGTCATCCCCGGAGATGCGATTGATGTGCTCACTGTTGGGGGCATAGATTCAACATTTAACCTCTGGCAGTATTCAGGAAGGGGTCCAACATATGATGGCAGATTGAAGCCAGAAATCGTCTGTCTATCAGCTGCACCGATTGTTATTAATCCTGATGAAAAGAATTCATATCTGTATTCTTTCGGCACATCCGGAGCAACCGCCATGGCAGCCGGAATCTGTGCCCTCTTGCTTGAAGGACATCCACGCTGGAATGTTGATTCAGTAAGAACGGCATTATTCAGAACAGCAAGTTTTGCTGATTCACCGAGCGACAGCATGGGTTATGGCTGGCCTGATGCTGCAAGGGCATTCTACTACACAGAACCTGAGATTAAGCCTGGAAAAGGATGCAGATTACTTGCTCCATTTCCCAACCCTTTCACCACCTCTATTAATGGTAACATTTACCTGCCTTTCATGTTGAATACGAAAACCTATGTGGAATTGAGGATATTTTCAATTACTGGAAAACTGGTTAAGAAGTTTGAATCCCGCAAACTCCTCTCACCGGGCAAATATTATGATACTGATCCATCTTCGCCCAATGCAGCATTTTTCTGGGATGGCAAAGACGACAAAGGCAATTATGTTGGCAGTGGCATATACTTCTGTTTTCTTAATACCTTTGGCGCTGGAAATGATGTTGCAAAATTTGCAATAGTGCGGTAATATAAAAAACCAGATAAGGAATGAAGAGAGGAGGTCTTAATGATTGAAAAGATATTCAAACTAAAAGAAAATAATTCCAATATAAGAACCGAGGTGGTTGCGGGTATTACCACTTTTATGACCATGGCATACATAATCGCTGCCAATCCATTGATTCTTCAAGCTGCTGGAATGGATAAGGGTGCAGTTACCCTTGCTACCTGTATCGTTGCTGGTCTCATCAGTATCATCATGGGTCTGTTATCCAATTATCCAATTGCCCTGGCACCGGGTATGGGTCTGAATGCCTTTTTCGCATATTCAATATGTGCTGGCATGGGTATTGACTGGCGCACGGGACTTGGATTCTTCTTTATTGAAGGCGTTATTATCGTCATTATCACCCTCACAAAATTAAGGGAAATAATTATTGATGCAATCCCCTTTACACTGAAATGTGCGGTGAGTGTCGGAATTGGATTGTTTCTCGCATTCATTGGGTTTGAACAAGCAGGATTAATTGCCCGTGACCCGGTAACATTTGTAAAAATCTCTCCGATTGCCCATCCTGAAGTTTATCCAAAAATAATCCTTGCAGCAATTGTCTTAATTGTTACTACAATATTACTCGCAAAAAGAGTAAAGGGTGCAATATTAATTGGTATCTTACTGGGTACTGTCCTGAGTTTCATACCGTTTTTCAGGACAAAGGGCGAAATACTACAGTTATTAAAACCATCACTGGCACCAACATTATTCCAGCTCAATATCATTGGCGCGCTGCAATGGTCTTTTGTAACATTGATTTTCACATTGCTATTTGTTGACTTCTTTGACACGGCTGGCACTGTCATTGGACTTGCGGTGAAGGCAAAATTTATTAATGAAAAAGGTAAAATACCACGGATCGGAAGGGTACTCTTTGCTGATTCCCTGGGACCTGTGATTGGTGCGCTTGTGGGAACCTCAACTGTCACTTCCTATATTGAAAGTGCTGCAGGTATTGAGGAAGGTGGCAGAACCGGACTTACTGCAGTCACCACTGGAATACTTTTTTTGATTGCGGTATTTGCCGCACCGCTTGTGGGTTTTATTCCTGCGGTTGCCATTGCTCCTGCTCTTATCATCGTCGGCATAATGATGATGGAGTCGGTAATAAAAATAGATTTCTCGGATTATTCTGAGGCAGTGCCTGCCTTCATGACTATTGCGAGCATGCCGTTTACATATAGTATCTCCAATGGTATTTCACTTGGTTTTCTTTCCTATGCACTCATCAAATTGTTCAGCGGCAAAGGTAAAGAAGTTTCCATAATCATGTATATTCTTGCTGCTTTCTTCTTATTGTTCTTCATTGCAAGCCCGGTGTTCAAACAATGAATATCCGCAATAGACAGCTGATACCTGTTGCCCTGGTTGCTCCACCAAGCGGTAAAGAGTTGTGCCGGCTTGTGGACCGGGAACTCGTCAAACGAAGATATAAAAAATGGAGCAATAGAACATTTATCAAATCCTGTGATTGTCCGAGGTTTGCCAATGGCGAGGCAAAAGCAGTGCTATACGAATCAATACGTGGCTATGATGTATACATTATTGCTGACATTGGCAATTATGGCTGCAAATACACAATTCAGGGAATTGAAAGCCCGATGAGTCCTGACGACCATTTTCAGGACATAAAAAGAGTGGTTGCTGCAATTGGCGGTCGGGCAAACCGTATCAGTGTTATTATGCCACTCCTATACCAGAGCAGGCAGCACAAAAGAACTGCAAGGGAATCGCTTGATTGTGCGCTTGCACTCCAGGAATTACAGAATCTCGGTGTGAAGAATCTTATTACCTTTGATACGCACAACTCCCATGTCCAGAATGCAGTACCACTTATGGGTTTTGAGAACCTTCACGCAAGTTATCAGATTGTAAGGGCACTTCTGGAAAATGAAAAAAGTATCAATGTGGATAAACAGCACCTTGTGGTCGTCAGTCCGGATGAAGGGGCAGTTGACCGCTGTCTCTACTATGCGAACAGCCTGGGCGTTGAACTTGGCTTATTCTACAAAAGAAGAGACACAACAAGGGTTGTGGACGGTAAGAATCCCATTATCAAACATGAATTTCTCGGCACGACTGTGGAAAACAGGGATGTTTTGATTGTGGATGACATGCTTGCTTCAGGACAGTCAATGTTGATGTCGGCTGGAGAGTTGAAAAAAAACGGTGCCAGGGATATTTATGTCATTGTAACCTTTGCCCTACTTACAGATGAAGGAATAAAAAGATTTGAAAAGGCATCTAATGAAAAAATCATAAAAAGGGTTTACGCGACAAATCTCACCTATAGAAACCCAAAATTGAAAAACACACTTTGGTTCAGAGAAGTTGACATTTCAGAGTTTGTTGCCTACTTCATTGACCGATTCAACCGTGAAGAATCAATCAGCACGCTTCTTGATACATCAGATAAAATCGCCAGTTTCCTGAAGAACCATTAATTGATCTTCGTAATACAGAAACACAAAGCAACACACCTGCACTGGGACCTGCGCCTGGAAATGGAAGGAGTCCTGAAATCATGGGCAGTACCAAAAGAACCACCGAGAAAATCTGGAATAAAGAGGCTCTGTATACAGGTGGAAGACCATGACCTGAATTATGCAGATTTTGAAGGTACTATTCAGAACGGAGAATACGGCGCGGGTACTGTAGAAATCTGGGATAAAGGTGAATATGAATTGATAGAAAAAAATACCAAAGCAATAAAGTTCAATGCAAACGGCAAAATTTTTAAGGGTATCTATATCCTTTACAGATTTCCCAGGGCTGGAAAAAATGCCTGGCTTCTGTTCAAAATATCAAAAAGCAGGAAAATCAGAAAACGGTATTAAAGTCTGTGTGGTTCAATAATTACTTTGAGAGACCTGTCTGCTTTTTCAACCAGTTCAAAACCCTTCTGTATTTCACTCAAACCAAATCTGTGTGTAATCATATCAAGCACATTTATCTTTTTCTCTCTCAGTAATGTAATCGCCTCAGTGATGTCCCTGGATACTGCAGCATACGAAAAGATAATATTCACACCCTTAAAATAGAGTTCATATAATGGCAGTGGAATACGCACATCAGGTGCTGTCGGTGCGAATAATAATAGTGTTCCGGCACGGTCAACAGAAGCAAATGCCTGTTCAAACGCACTCATGGCTGTTGTATTTACAATGACCTTATCGGCAAGTTTACCATTATTTAGACTCCTTACCACCTGCGGTACATCTTCTTTTGCTGAAATTACCTCAGCACCGCAATTCCTTGCGTATTCCAGGCGAAATTCATTAATATCTGTGGCGATAACTTTTTTCACACCTTTTACCTTTGCCAGTTTAATGTGTAGAATTCCGGCAATACCAGAACCAATCACCAGCACTGTATCACATTTGTCAATACTGGCAAAGCGTTGGCCGCGGATGACACAACCAAGAGGTTCAATAAATGTCCCTTCTTCATAAGTTACATTATCAGGAAGCAAAAAAGTTCCAAATCTAACATTGATTTCTGGGACCCGTATATACTGAGCAAAACCGCCAGGTTCAAAATTTGTTTTCTTCAACATTTCACAAACTGTATGATATCCTCTCTGGCAATAAATACATTCATTACATGGAACATGGTGTGATACAAATACTCTGTCCCCAACCTTGAAGTCTCTGACATACTGTCCCACCTGGACAATTTCGCCAGCAATCTCATGGCCAAGTACTCTTGGCGCTGTCTTGACCCGATACCATTCCATAGTATCACTACCGCATATACCGCTCGCAATAACCTTTACCAGTAATTCATTATTGCCGACTTCTGGAATCGGCTTTTCCTCAATCCTTATGTCCCGGTTGTTGTAGTAAGTTGCAACAAGCATTCCTGACAACTCAAAAATATTTAGATATGATATTTCTATTTCTGTCGTTTTCTCTCAAACAATTCATAAGCTTCCTCAACAGTCGCATTCTTATGCACAATTGCCCGAACCGCCTGTATCATTGCCACAGGGTCATCTGACTGGAAAATGTTTCTACCCATATCCACACCAATCGCACCATGATTTATTGCATCAAAAGCAAGCTTCAATGCCTCTCTCTCGGGCACTTTCTTTCCTCCGGCAATAACAATGGGTACCGGGCATGCTTCCACAACCTTTTCAAATTCATCACAGTAATAAGTTTTGACGAAATGAGCACCAAGTTCGGCAGCAATCCTGCAGCACAGACCAAGGTATTTTGCGTCTCTGGTCATTTCCCTGCCAACAGCGGTGACTGCAAGAACTGCAATACCATAGTCTTCTGCCTGGTTCACGAGTTCTGATAAAGCAAGCAGTGTCTCTCTCTCGTGCTCGGAACCGACAAATATTGAAATCGCAACTGCGCAGGCATTCAACCTTAATGCTTCCTTTATTGATGTTGTAATACCCTCATTGGACAGATCCCCGGCAAGAATACTGGTACCGCCTGAAACCCTCAAAACAATGGGAATGTCAAAATCTGCTGGTACTGATGTGCGCAGCACTCCGCGGGTCAACATTAAAGAATCGGCAAATCTAAGAAGGGGTCTGATTGTTTTTGCTGGAACTTCCAGTCCCGTTGTTGGCCCCAAAAAATAACCATGGTCCACTGCCAGCATAACAGTCCTACCGGTTGCTGGCTTAATAATTCTTGATAGCCTGTTTTTCAATCCCCAATCCATTTTTTTACTCCTTTTACATAAATTCCATTCAAATGGTCTTCAAAAACTCAACAATGAGACGGGCAGTCCGTTCAATATCCTTCAAACTCACAACTTCCACAGGCGTGTGCATGTATCTTAAGGGAATACCTAACACGCAGGTCGGTATACCTTCTTTGTTGAATGCAATTGCATCTGCATCAGTTCCGGTATAACCTGGCAGAGGCTCAATCTGGTATGGTATTTCATGGGCTTTTGCAGTCTCAGCAAGGAGCCGGTAAAGTCTCTGCGGTACTGTGCCACCGCGGACAATGACCGGACCTTTATTCAAACCAAAACACTCACCTTCGGCAATTCCTGGAAATTCACCATGAGTTACATCAATAACGATCCCATAATCAATTCTTAATCGGTAGGAGTGAATGCGAGCACCGAGTCCGCTGAATTCTTCCTGGCTTGTGGCGACAAAATGCAAATTGACAGGTGCCCCAACCTTCGCGAGTTCACGGATAACAAGTATTGCGCAGGCAATGCTTGCCCTGTTATCAAGGGACTTAGCACTTCTCACATCTCCCTGAAGTTTGTCATAATGGCTGGCAAAAAATATCGGGTCTCCGATGTGCACAAGATTTCTCACCACCGAGGATCTTAAACCTGTATCAATAAAAAGTTTGTCCAGCGACAGAACTTTGTCATGTTCTTCTTTTTTCATCAGGTGTGGTGGTTTTGCGCCAATATAACCTTTAACAACCTTTTTGCCGACAATAACCACTTCCTGACCCGGAAGGATACGACCATCACACCCACCAACACTCCTGAATCTGAGAAATCCATTATCTTCAATGTAGTTTACCATAAATCCGATTTCATCAAGATGGCATGCCAGCATAACATCAAGTTTACCGTATCCACCAACCATACCATAAACACTACCATCAGCTGTTAATTCTACCTTCTGCGTAAAAGGTTTAATTTCCTCCACAACAATGCCTGGAGCATCACCGGCATAACCCAGACCCCTGGCAGTGCACAGCCGGTTCAGAAGGGAATCAAGATATTCCAATGCTTTCATCAAAACCTGCCTATTTTGCTGATTGATTTTCTCTACTGGTAACACTGTTTGAAGACTCATCAATAGTTCCAAAAACAAGGTTGCCAGTATCAGATTGTATCATTGAAACAATCCTTACATCAACACTGCGATTCATGTATTTTGCTCCGTTATCTACTACTACTTTTATACCCTCAACATAACCAATTCCCTCACCTGGATTCAACCCCTTCTTGATAATTCGCACGGTAATCAAACGTCCAGGAACAAAAATCGGCGTCAGCATGCGGTAGAGTTCTTTTATGTTAATGATCCGGATATCAGGAAATGAATTTATGTAGTAATCATACGCTTCAGACGCTGTGATAACTTTAGCCCGTCTCCTTGAGGCTGTCTTCAGGACACAAACTTCTTCAACCACACCATCAACATTTTTATCAACAAATTCAACCGTAGAAAACTTTTTCAAATTACCAATCATTTTGTCAGCATCTGCACCGATTTTTTTTCGAGCAACAATCTTCACAAGGTAAGGAATTATCACCTTACCCTCAAAAAACTTCTTCTCAAAAAGACTTACAACTCTTCCATCAATGATACATGATGAATCAAGAACAAAACGCTCTTCTTTTTTGAAGAATAACATCTAACCCCCTTTTCAGGTGTTAAATACTGCCGAAACAGCTTCCTGCACTTCAAATACCGGCATTGTCCTGATCTTCAAATTATCAGCAACTCTGTTTTTTCCGGGAACTATCGCCAGTTGAAAACCCAGCCGTTCTGCCTCTTTCAAGCGCGCCTCAATTCCATATACCGGTCTAACCTCACCACACAATCCAACCTCACCAACAGCCAGTAAACTTTTGTTAACAGGCTTATTCTTTATTGATGAAACAATAGCGAGTAAGATTCCCAGATCACTTGATGTCTCGGTTAATTTAATACCACCAGCAACATTCACGAAACAATCAAGTCCATAAACACTTATACCCACACGCCGTTCCAGAACAGCAAGCAACATTGCAAGTCGTTTGTAGTCAATTCCGGTTGTCACACGCTGGGGATAATTGAAAAAAGTAGGACTGGTCAGTGCCTGAACTTCAACCAGAAATGGCCGTGTTCCCTCAATGATTGAGACGATCACCGCACCAGGTGCAACAACATCAGAAATGAAAATATGTGATGGATTGTCGATTTCTTTCAAACCACTACCCGTCATTTCAAAAACACCAAGTTCATTGGTCGCGCCAAACCTGTTTTTTATTGCCCTTAATATCCGGTATTGACTCTCTCTTTCACCCTCAAAATAAAGCACTGTATCAACAATATGTTCAAGCGTTTTTGGACCTGCAATGTTGCCAAACTTTGTAACATGTCCGATGATGACTGTAGTAACACCGGCAGTCTTGGCAAAACGCATCAGATCACCACCGCATTCCCTGACCTGTGCAACGCTACCCGGCGCTGAGGTAATACCTGATTTGTATATTGTCTGAATTGAATCAATGACCATCAAATCAGGTTTTACTTCTTCTGCTGCATGTAGTATAATATCAAGTTCGGTCTCAACAAGAATATGAATGTTGGATACCGCTGTGCTCAAACGTTCTGCCCTTAATCTGATCTGAGAGGACGACTCTTCACCACTAACATAAAAAACCTTTGCTCCGTTTGCCGCAATGTGGTCAGAAATTTGCAGCATCAGCGTTGACTTTCCAATACCAGGGTCACCACCAAGCAAAATCAGAGAACCAGGAACAAGTCCACCACCAAGCACTCTGTCCATTTCTTTTATGCCAACAGATTTTCTCTGGTAATCCTGATAGGGAACTTCAGACAATTTCCGTGGTCTAACTTCCTTTAATGTGTATTCAGACTTCTGTGCCACTTCCTCCACCATTGTTTCAAACTCGCCACAGTTAGGACAACGTCCCAACCATTTTGGTGAATAAGCCCCGCAATTTTGACAGACAAATTTTGTTTTCATCAAAATACTTTAATCTCAATATACTTTTTGGGATTTGCCTTTATATCTTCAATGAGCGCCTTCAAAGCCTGATTTGTTTCTCTGATTTCCTGATACAAATCATCGGATTCAATGAGACGTGCAACTGTCCCCTGTTTCTGTGTCATCGCATTCAAAGAGTCAATAAGCATACCAAGTTTTAGCGCTATCACGCCGAGTTGATCTTTCGGCTCCCTGAGCATGCTAACAAGTTCTTTAAGATTCCTATCAAGTGAGGTAGCGAATTTTTCACCGAGATTTCCAAGGTCAGGCAGTTTAAAACTTTCAAAAATAGTGCTCAGACTATCGAGCTTTGCAGCAACTATATCCAGATCAAATGAAGAATTATAACCGTAGTAGAAATCAGGGACATTTCCACTTTTACCAGGAATAACTTTTATATAGCGATCAGAACCAAGATAATTTACCAGCCGTATAGAAATCTTAGTATCATCAAATAGTTGCAGTCCCCGGTCAATAGCGAGGATAACGAGAACTCTCTCACCCTCAAGATGGAATGACTTTACCTTACCTTTTTCAATACCGTAAACGATCACCGGATCACCAGTTCGCAGTCCTGTAATATCATCAAAATAGACCTTTATCTCCTGGGTAGCACGAAGAGAAATCTTACCCGAAAGCAGAACATAGAATACAATAAAGAGAATCACCCCACCAGTGATATAAATGCCAACTAAAGTTCTTTTTATTTTGTTATCCATACATTCCTTTCTCAATCCTTTCAAGCCTCTTAATTTTTCCGTCTTTCAGCATATAAATTACATCTCCCACCATCCTTGCTGTCTCAAGGTCGTGTGTCACAACAATACCACTCTTTTGAAAGTCTTTTTTGAGGCTGATAATCAAATTCACAATTCTGTCGCGCATCACCGGGTCAAGGCCAGTTGTTGGTTCGTCATAAAAGAGATATTTCGGCTCAAGAGTTAAAGCCCGTGCAATGGATACAAGCCTTTTCATGCCACCCGATAGCGCGCGTGGAAAGAGGTTTTCCTTACCCGGCAAACCAACGATCTCCAGCAGATTCTTTATCTTTGCCTTAATTTCGCGATTTGACATTCTGGTGTGCTCAATCAGAGGCAGGGCAATATTTTCGTAAACAGTCATGGAATCAAATAAAGCACTACTCTGGAAAATAAAACCCACATTCTTTCGTATCCGATATACTTCGTCCATATCAACTGCCAGGATATCTGCCCCATCATATTGAACCATACCTCTATCAACAGGAATTAGTCGTAACATTGACTTTAGCAGAATTGTCTTACCGGTTCCCGAAGGACCGAGGACAACAACGTGTGTCGCATCAGCCACATCAAAGTCTACAACATCAAGAACATAGTGGCTATCAAATTTTTTTGTTAATCCTCTAACCGCAATCATTATCCAAAAACAACGAGTGCAACAATAAAATCAAGTATCAAAATTAGCACGCAGGCAGTGACAACCGCATAGGTTGTGGCGGTACCTACCTCCCGTGCACCGCCTTTTACGCGAAACCCATAGTAGCAACCGGAAACCGATATGGCAAATGAGAAAAGAAATGCCTTGAGCAAACCACCAAACAAATCACGATGGTAAAAATTACGCACAAGTCCGTAGTTATAAACATCAAGAGGAACATTCAGAAATACATGGGCATATAATCCACCAGCATATATTGAAATAAATTCGGAGAAGACAGTAAGAATGGGTAGAGCAATCATCGTGCCAAAAATACGCGGAAAATTAAGAAATCGGTACGGATTAATCGCCATTGATTCAAGGGCATCAATCTGTTCGGTTACACGCATTGTGCCGATTTCCGCAGCCATTGCTGAGGCACATCTACCACTTACAATCAACCCTGTTAGAATAGGTCCGAGCTCAATCAAAACCATCCTGCCGACTGTTGCACCGAGAAAATATCGCGGTAACAAACCAAGAAGCTGATAGGATAACTGAACTGTCGTAACCAGACCGAGAAAGGCTGAAACTATCGCAATAATCGGCAATGAACCAAGACCCACACTTTCAACCTGCTCAAGTATCAGGTCTCTATGCTTACGCATATTCCAGCGAAAGAAAAAACTCCGAACAAAGAATTCTGAATAATCCGCAATATGACTAAAAATATTCACTTTCCACTTCCACAATAGACTCTGAACCCGGCGCAAGATTTGTGAATCTTGTAAAATCTTCCTGAAAACCGAGTTCAATCCTGCCTGTTGGTCCATTCCTCTGTTTGGCAATATCAATCTCAGCACGGCCCTTCACTTCTGGTTTGTCCCGATCATAAACCTCTTCACGGTAAATAAAAATGACAACATCAGCATCCTGTTCAATCGCACCACTTTCTCTCAAATCAGCAAGTCGTGGTCGGTGATCTCCAACACGATGTTCGGGCATTCTTGATAATTGTGAAACCACCACCACCGGCAAATCCAATTCCTTTGCCAGTGCCTTCAGTGCTCGTGAAATCTCCGAAATCTCCTGCTGACGAGATATCTGCTTTGAGGTTGTGGTCCCGGTTATCAACTGAAGATAGTCAACAATCAGAAGTTTGATATCACAATCAATTTTCAAACGCCTTGCCTTTGTTTTCAACTCCAGCATTGTTAATGAAGCGCTATCATCAATGTATATCGGTGCACGGTCCAGGTTACCAACTGCAGTAACCAGATTCACCCAGTCTTCATCACTGAGAATGTTTCTTCGCAGGTTTCTCAGATTTACGCCTGCCTCACTGCACAAAATTCTTTGGACCAGATTCTCTGCCGACATTTCCAGAGAAAAAATTGCCACCGGAACATTGTTCTTTACCGCAGCAAAAGTCGCAATATTCAGTGCAAAAGCGGTCTTTCCCATACTTGGCCTGCCAGCAATAACAATAAAATCGCCATTTTGAAAACCAGAGGTCTTTTCATCGAGTGCATAATACCCTGTCTCAACACCGGTGACCAATCTCTGACCTCGCCTCTTTTCAGCCGTCTCCAGTATGTTCATTATGTAGCCGCGAATATGAACCGGTTCTTTTCTCAATCCCTTTTCTCTAATCTGGAAAATTACATTCTGAGCATTATCAATCATTTCCGCAGCAGTCTGGGTATCATCAAATGCATTTTTGAGTATTTCCATTGAAGAACGAATCAGACTTCGTTTGATCGCCTTATCAAGAACAACCCGAGCATGATGTTCAACATTTGCTGTGGTAATAACCCCAGCAACAATATTAGAAAGGTAATCAGGACCACCAATTTCATCAAGCATTTTATTCTTTCTTAACCAGTCTGTGACCGTTACCAGGTCAGGTGTAATATTATGATTATATAGTTCAACAATACCACGAAATATTTTCTGGTTAGCAGGTGAATAAAAATGTTCTTCCTTGAGAATTTCAAGTGCTTTGACTACTGCTGATTCATCAAGCAGTGCAGAACCAATTACTGATTCTTCTGCTTCAAGTGAATGTGGTGGTATGTGTTTTTCCTCAGGCATTGCTATCTTTTTTTACTCCCTATCAGATCAAGGATAAAATTCGCCATTTCCCATTTTGTCATTATACCAGGCTCAATCACACTTCCATCTCTTTTCAGTATCACAGCCGATGTCGTTGACTTACCAATAACCTGCGGTGGATTAGAAACCAGTAAATCAAGACCTTTTTCTTTGATCTTGCTGAGTGCCCTCATCCGCGCATTCTTATCTTCAACAGAAAATCCCACAAAGACCCTGTTTTTCTTGTATTTGCTGATTGACTTCAAAATATCAATATTCTTTTGAAACTCCAATGCAAAATTTTTCAAATGTATTTTTGTATTACTGCACTCTTTTGGTCTATAATCACCAACCGCAGCAGCCATTATCAAAACATCAGCCCATTCAATATTCTGCCTTACCATTTGATACATCTGTTCAGCAGTTCTGACATGTATTATGTCCTTTTCACAGGGGACAGTCACATTCGTTTCTCCCATGATCAATCGGACTTCTGCTTCACGACATTTTGCTGCTTCATATAGTTCAAGTGCCATCATACCAGTTGAACGGTTTGTCACAACCCGTACCGTATCAATGTCCTCTTCAGTGCGACCTCCAGTAATAAGAATTCTCTTATCTGCAAGCAACTCATAACCTTTTGCAGTAGTTAGTATTTTCCTGTAGATACGCATAAGCTCGGGAAATCGACCCTTTCCAATCTTACCAGAAGCCAGCGAACCAGTTTCAGGCTCAAGAAAGTAATAACCACATTTCTTCAAACTCATTACATTCTTTTGCAATATTTTGTTCTCCCACATACCCGTGTCCATTGCCGGCACGAACAGGACTGGTTTCTGAAACGATAGCAATGCTGTAGAGAGAAGGTCATCCGCAATACCATGTGCAACCTTGCCGATTATGTTTGCAGTCGCAGGAGCAACAACAAATATGTCTCCCCAATCATTAAGACTTATATGTTTTATCCCTTTTGTAAGGCAGAATTGTTCAAGATAGACCTGATTGTCAGACAGTGTCTGACATGTCAGTGGTGTGATAAAGTGACACGCTGATTCAGTGAGCACAACTTTAACATCATTACCTTCGCGCCTGAGCAACCTGATTAGTTCCAGCGCTTTGTATGCTGCAATTGAACCGGTGATTCCTAGAATGACTTTCACTCTTTATACCTAATCCTACCCTCAGATAGTTCCAAAAGCACCTTTCTTATCAAACTAACAGAACTCTCCTTCTGCTGGTCGCCTTTTAACTGTAACTGCTTATCGTCTGTCTGCAATTGTTTGTCTTTCGTTTGCAATTGCTGTAACTGTTTATCTTTCAGTTGACGGGCAAATAAGGCGCCAATATTGATTGCCTTATATTTGTTCTTATATAATTCAAGAATTTTGTCCACCGGAATTGGGAACATCACATGCCTCCTTGTGTTTATCATTTTAATAATATATTCTATCTGCATTATTACCCTTCACAAATCCGGAAATTTCTCTCTGCAAAAATTATTCAAGCAGAACCAATATACATAGTATTATAGTGAAAGTAACAGAAATGTCAAGGTATTCAGCAAACCATAGCAGGGTCTTTAATATTCAATACCTCTTCTTGCCTTTATACCTTTGCAATAATAGTGTTTTACCTCAACAATTTCACTGATTAGATCAGCATACGGTCTGAATGCTTCAGGCATATATCTTCCAGTTATTATTAGTTCCATTTTCCTGGGGATTCTTCTGAACAACTCAAGCACTGCTTCAACAGAAATAAGACCATAATCAACCGCAACATTTAACTCGTCAAGAATCACAATATCGTATTGCTTTTTCTTAATGACCTCTTTTGCCCTTTCTAAGCCCATGTGTGCAAGTTCACGGTCAATTTTTGATGGATTGTCACGGTCTACAAAATCGGGCCTGCCGAACTGTTCAATTTTGAAATTCTTAATTTTTTTTGCCATTTTCAATTCGCCATAATTAATCTTACCCTTCATGAACTGAATCATGATCACTTTCTTACCGTGCCCCATTGCCCTGAATGCCAGTCCGAGTGCCGCTGTGGTCTTTCCTTTACCATTGCCAGTATAGACCTGAATCATAGATGCAAAAGCTTTAAGCCGGTAATAGCATCGCTGAATCTCTTGAGATAACCCTTCAGATTCAATACCACTATTTCAAGTGTTGCAGGTACATAGCCTTCAAATAAATGACCACCAAAGGCATTGAATTTATCATCTGTTATTGCTACATGAATATGGACTACTGGTTCTTTTTCAAAATAAGCAAGATTTCCGACAAAACTCGTGAATTCATATTCGTGATTGAACTGCTTCTTAATGTATACCTTCTTTCGCGCATCAAAGTAACCGAGTGTCAATTTTTCACCAACACCGAGGCCATATAAAAAAGCACCTCTTATTTTCGTTTTTTCTGCAAATTTCCTGACTGCACCAATGATTTCATCACCCTTTTCAAGCCGTAATACATAAAAATCACGATATTTCTTCACCTTCATACTCTCTCCTCTTGCTATTTATTATTTGTTCTCCTTTATTATCCTGCACTCTCCTGCAAGTACCTTCTCAATTCTTCCATCGGGCAATACGAGTATCAGTGAACCATTACCACCAATATCAATAACCCTGCCCGTAATAACCTTTTCCGGTGTCTCAATCGCCACGGTCTTTCCAAACATTATAGTATAATTACGCCACTGCTGAAGAATATCACGCACCCGATCCGCTCGCAACATATTATAATAATTCTCAAGTTCACTGCAGAGTTCATTGTAGATCATCATTTTATCAAATCTCTTTTTTGTCTCCAGAAAAATAGAAGTAGCGGTATTTCTGAGTTCCAGGGGGAATTCATTGATATTTAAATTTATACCAATTCCAAGAATTACCTTCATATCAACCGCTTCGCAAAGTATTCCAGCAATTTTTTTACCATTCAGGAGAATGTCATTAGGCCATTTTATTCCCAGGATAATATCGTAGTGACTGAATGTCTCACAAATCGCAACTGCCGCAAGAATCGGAACCAATAGCGGTTTGTCAGTAACAAGTATTACAGATAGATACAGGCCACCATCAGGTGAATACCATTTGTTGTCCAACCTTCCTTTTCCCGCAGTCTGAACATCAGCAAGCACCACCGTACCATCTGTAGATTCATCAACTATCTTCCGCGCATAATCATTCGTTGAATCTATCTCATCAAAATAGTGGAGTTTTGAACCAATAATCACAACCCGTTGCCCTTGTTATTCCGCAGGTTTGAAGATCATGGTAACCACAGTCTTATCATTACCACCCATACTGGAAAGCATACCAAAGGGCTTTCTTGAATCAATCTTAACCTGACAGTCTCCGGCTTTACCCAACAACTGATGAACAATATCCACAGCCTGACGCACACCTGTCGCACCAGTAGGATGTCCATAACCGATAAGACCACCCGTAGTATTTGTTGGAATAACACCAACCATTTTTGTTTTTCCTTCTCTGACAAAATCCGCACCCTCACCATGTTCTGCAAAACCCGCAGCCTCCACCGCCATTATTCCTGCAATGGTGAAACAATCATGGACTTCAAGCACACCAAGGTCTTCTGGTTTGATACCAGCACGCTCATAAGCCTTCTTCGCAGCAATTTCACAGGTTGTAAGTTTTGTCAAATCTGGAGGTGGGGTTGTAATATTATCCTGAACCTGAGCAAATGCAACAACCTCAACCGCATCCTTCTTGTCAACACCGATCTTTTTTAAACCCTCTTCAGAAGCAAAGATTAGTGCAGAACCACCATCAGAAACCTTGGAGCAATCATAAACATTCAGAAATTCACAAAAAGCCTTAGGATTTGGTTTTGTCATTCCCGCGGAAAAGAGGTCTGGATTTGTATTATGAAATTCCTGCGCCTTCGGGTTTTTTCTTGCGTTCTCAATTGCATTCACATACCACTGTGCCATTGCTTCTCTTGTCTTCTGTTCTCCAAATTTTTTCATATAGGCTCCAGCCCTTTCTGAAAACTTGTCCGGGAAAAAATAGGCATGGCCATTCTTTCTCTCACCAGCATACCAGCCTGCTGCGGCAAGATAATCTGCACCGTATAGTGCCTTTACCGTATTCTGAACTTCAACGCCAATACACAATACTACATCGGCAAGTTCTGAAAGAATGTTTTTCACTGAAGTCACCAGTGCCAATCCACCAGAATCACATGCACCTTCAACATGAATACATGGTTTGTAAAGAAATGTCGGATGGACATAAGGAAAAAAACCACCAAGATTACCCTGACGGCAGAATCTATCAGCAATGAAATTACCGATCACACCCTCATCAATATACTGAGGATTATTTATTTGCTCTATTGCACCAAGTCCTGCGTCCTTGATATAATGTTCAATCCCGGGTCTGGGCTTTTTGGGATGAAATTCTTTCCTTCCTGTGCCCAGTGCAATGGTATTATATCCGGCACAGGCATAGACTTTTTTCTTAAGATAAGACATACCCACTCCTTTCTGGAGTCAAACTATGATACAAATTCTTCAAAAAGTTCATGGCTACCCCAAGGATACTAAAGACTCAACCTTTGCGTAATTTGAATCTGTCTTAAATCCTGGAGTCATAATGAGATCAAAGGTAATCATTTATTGGTCCATAAAGCCAGTAAAATCCATTTGTTAATACTGCATTCACATCTGCATCAGATTTTGCCACACCCTGCTTTACAAGATTTTCAGCAATCTCTCTGGTCTTCTTCAGGTAGTTTACTGCGAGTTCAGCCCCAAAAGAATGCATACCCTTCAGAGTTGTAAAGTGATTTCTGATTTTCTCTTCCTTTTTGCTATCTGTAAGCAATGCCTTCCAGGGAGCAAAATCCGCTGGTAACGGACCAATTATTTCATCCATTTTCTTTTTCCAGTTATCATCAATCATGACATATTCATTCTTCTTGATGTCATAAATGCCAACCGGCCGGTTTTTTTCGTATTTTAGAAAACCATCTTTTTGAGAACCATCCGCATATTGTCCGCCCTTAACACCCAGTTTCATCATCTTATCTATTATTTTGTGTTTCAATTCTTTGTCACCGAGATGGCCGCGCATAACTTTAAGAATACACTGAAATACATCAATACCCACATAATCAATCAACTGGAAAATACCCATTGGTCTGAGTAGAAAATCCTGACTCACGCGATTCATAATATATACTGCACCGGCAAACTTGTATTTGCCTTTCAATCGCAAAACCTCATCCAGTGCATGAAGACCATCGCGCATAAAATGACCATTACCAATAAAACCAGAAATGTCATTTGCCGGCACAAGAGTCTTACGCAGTCTCTTGCCAAGTTCAGTAGCAAGTTCTTTCAATTCATTTTTTGTTTGCTTTGCACATATAACTTCAACAAGTTTCTGAACCACAGGAGGGTTGTAGAAATGATAACCAATCAGTCTGCCATCCAGACCTGATTTCTCATCAAGAAAGCCAATGGGAATGCTTGAAGTATTCGTGAGGAAAAAGGTATCCTTTGAAACCATTTTCTTTAGCATTTTGTAGGTCTTGATCTTAACTTTCTCTTCCTCAATAATGGCTTCAAATATTAAGTGGCTGTTTTTTGCAATTGTCAGGTCTGTGCTGAAATTCAGTAATTTCTGGGCATCGCTTACATAGGCATCAACTATCTCAGCGTTTTCAACCAAATCGGTCCTGTCCTTATACATACCACGTAGAGATACGATTGATTTTTCAGCATATCTAACAAACTGCCCTCTCATATAGTCTCTTAATCCATCCAGACCCTTTTCGCTAACATCAATCAGGTTCAAGCGGCAAACAAAATCCTTTTTTTCACTCTTCAACCTCATCATTTCAATAGCGATCAGCGCTGCTATACCGCTTCCCATCTTGCCTGCGGCACCGACTACAGAAACATCCTGCAGTCTTTGATCCAGATCCATAAAACCTCCTTTGCAAAACATCAAATAATAAACAAAAAAAGCTTGTCAAATCATTTCAGTTGTTCAATCAGGTTTTAAACACCCAAGAAATTAAGACATTGGACTGAATATTCTATCAAAATTCAATGAAAAGTCAACTGAAAAGAACACGGGTTAATTGGCAAATTCAAAACAGAAAAACCTAAAGAAACCAGAGAAACCAAAAATACGGGACTAAAGTCCCTACTCCTAACCATGCATTTCAACCACACTGGCTGATATGCCATATAACCATAGACCTTTTCTGATGTGTATATCGGGCCTGGAAGCCCCTCCTACAGATTGTTGTCGCTCGTTATATGTCTATGGGTGTCGCCGCCCGTATCGTCATACGACTATCGTCTTTCGGTAATTTTTCAATAACGATTAACCAACAACGAACAACGATAAACGATAAACCTTTTCTCTGGAGTAGGGAATCTATTCCCGTGAAGAATGCAATCCTGATTCCCTGATATCCTTGCTATCCTTTGATTTCCCTTGCTAAATCTGTTTTTCTTTGCCCTTTATCGCCTTATACTGCCTTTAATTGCCCTTAATTGCCATTAATTGCCTTTTCCTACGCCCTCTGTCCTTATACCCTGATACTCTGATACCATGGTCCTATCCCCTCACCCCTACCCTCTCCCCAGAGGGGCGAGGGATACGGTCAGTGCGCCCTGATATCCTGATCCTCTGATATTCTGATACCCTGAATCAATCCCCAATTTCATTCTCACTGCCCAATGTCGGAAATCGTAATATAGCCCTGGCCCGTTGAGCCAAAGACCTCAGGTGCATACATCTCTTCTGCCTTTGTTGCTGGTGAGAGAAACTTTCCTGAAGTGCCTGCCCTGACATAATAGACTTGAGTATGCTCTCCCGGGAATAGTTCCTGGGCAAAGAACAGAACCCGATCATCATATCGTTCTTCATGGTCAAAACTGCCCCACCAGTGTTCTTGTTCCTCGTACTCATCTTCCCAGTATTCCTCCTGGATTCTGCGTGATTCTGTGGCAAAAGAAGTCTGAACCGGTTCAAATCCTGCAGGTAATGGGTCTTCTACAACTGCAAATATTCTGGTTTCAGGCACAACAATATGGAGCACTATTTTGTAAACCTCTCCCCTCTTGAACTGTCTTGCTTCTTTGTTATCAAATGTCAGAATCTCTTTCCATACATAGAAACCTTCATCAAATGCAATTGGATTTTCCTTGAATGCATAACTCATTCTCAAAGTGTAGTATAATCTGCCTGTGCCCTGTTTGTAGATTTTTACAGGTAGAAGTTGATTCCTGGCAATCTCCTTCAGTGAGAACAAATGCCTTGAAGGTGGCTCATTGGTCCTGCCCTTGAATGTCTGCTTTAATAATTCCTTTTCACCAAGCAGTATCCGGGCAACAAAATCAGGTTCTTCTGTTTCGTATTTTTTGTAGTATGTCTGAAAGGCGTCAAAAACAAAGGCATTTTCATGTGTGGTCGGCTTTGTCTTTTTTGTCCGTTCCTGGACAAGCCAGCGGATTACCTGGTCTTTGTATGGAAATTCAATATCAAGTTCTGTGAATGTCTGAATCACATAGCCTGTGACCTTTGCTGGTGAAGGAAATGTCCAGCCCCGCAGTTCATCCTCTTCAAAATGGGCGGTTGTTGGGCTCAGCTTAATCTTGTTTGTGATACTGCGCACGAGTTCGTTTTCAAACCTTGAGCCGAGTCCAAAATTCCTGCCTGCCTTTAACAAAAGTGTCTTACCAAATACTGAAATCTGCTCCCTGCGCTCAAAAAGTCTTGATGCATAACCTGCTTCAGAATTTTCACCCCAGATGCTGAGTGAATAAAGACAGAATGCCTTTGTTGTCAGTTTTGCATAGACATTATAAGGATATGTCCAGTCCACATCTTCCCAGCGCAGAACCGATTTCAGAAATTCCTTACCCTTTTCAATCATTTTATTATCAATCTGATATCCCGCATTCTGTGCCCTCTTCAAAACATACATTGTGTATGCAGAAAGGTAGGGACAGGGATAGATACCCTCCTTGAAATACAAGAACCCACCGTTATATGCCTGGTATTGTGGAACTTCATCAAGCACTGCCTGAACCGAATCCCTCAATGCCTTACCAGTAACTGGCGCAAGTTTGAACTGGTTGATGATTTCTTCACCCACGATTAAAGGCAGGATTCTTGATAGCCGCTGTTCAAGACAACCATAGGGATAATCAAGCAAATGCTCAATACCCCGTTTCATTCCTGCTAATACACTTGAAGACAATAAAATCTCAAGACCACCAATGTCTTCATAGATATTCTTCGGCACAATGATACCTTCCAGTGCAGAATCGGTTGTAGAAGAGAATGTAGCAACTGCCTCAACAAATGGTGGTGATTTAACAGGAATTGTGAGTTTCAAGGCATCCTTTTCATTACCTGCACTCGCATTAAACTTGAACACTGCATTACCAGTCTTTTCCGCAGTAAAGTCAAACAATACCTCTTTACTTGTATTTGGCTCTAATACTACACTCTTTTTGCTTTCACCTGTAAGTTTCAGCCCTTCTACATTACATTCCACAAAGGCAGTATTTTTATTGCCTGTCCGATTGTGCAATACCACACCAGCCTTGAAAACATCACCTACCCTGCAGAAACGGGGAATTGAGCCTGAGACAATAAATGGCAAATTTACAACGAATGTAGATTCTGCTGAACCGAATTCACTATTCTTTGTCTGGGCAACGAGCATAATCCTGAATTTCGTAAGGTTATCAGGCAGTACAAAATTTATCTTACCTTTTCCAGTTGCATCAGTCTTCAGATCACCCTTGTAAAAGACTGTAGCAATAAATTTCTCACGGTATGGTATTCCTTCGCCAGGACCACCGCCGCCGCGTTCTTCACCTTTCTCTCCATAACTCCGTTCACCAATGATATTGAGCCGTGATTCAATCGTTTTTACTGATAATGGTCTTGAACCATAGAAATAATCAAATGGTTCTGGTGTTTTAAAGTCTATCAGGTTAAGAACACCAAGGTCAACAACAAATAGACTCAATTCACAATCTTTTACAGGTGTATATTTATGGTCCTTTACTTCATAATAGACTGTGACAGTATCCCTTGGTCTGTATTCTTTTTTGTCAGAATGTGTATTCACTATCAGGTGTTTCTCTTTCGCATCCACCTTCAGATTCACATAACCAATTTTGAATTGCGGTTTACCAAGGTCTTCCTGTTTCTCTTCATCCCAGGATAAATCCTCTACCCTGCCGCGTAAGAGCATAACACACACATAGACATTGGGCAGGTCAATTGACTTAATCGGAATCTCAATGTAATCCGCATTTCCTATGATTTTCTTTGTAAACTTTCTCAAAATAAGCTCACGCTCCACAGTGACAAGTGCATTTGCCGAGTCATAAGGGGATTTAACCAGGATTCTTGCAGTATCACCGACCTGATATAAATCCTTGTCTGCAACGAGTTCAATAATGTCATCATCCCGCATTTGCCAGCCTGCATACCCTCTTCCACAGACATAGAAATAGACTCTGTTCGCTACGACGCGATTCTTTTCATCTTTTGCTTGAGCCTGGAAATAATAATAACCTGGCTGTTCAGGCTTGAACTCATAGATTACTGAATCAAGGTTGCTTGTTACCTGCGCCTTTTTTATCTCCGTCTCTGTATACTCAGAAACCCATTCATACCTGCCACCCAATCGTGCCTTTTTAATTGACTTCCATTCCGCCCTGACAACCTTCAGTTCAATCTTTCTACTGCCAATCTTTTCACCTGAAGGTCTTATTGTAATGAGGCTCAAAATGGTTTTCTCACCAGGAATGTATAGATATTTATCCGTCTTCATCCCCAATAATATGTTTGCAGGGAACACAATCCAGTTCTGCCTGCCTGAAATAACCTGTTTATTTGGCGCAGTAACAGTTCCTTCGAGCGTAATCCGCGATGGTGTCACAAAATACTTCGGCAGTAAAGTCGCTGAAACATCCAGCATTCCCTGAGCATTCAATTTGCCTTTTCCTGAACCAACAGCACCCCAACGCTCTTCTTCAGGAGCATAGGTAAAATTATATCCTCTGTACTGGGAGTAATTCACATAGTAGTAATCCTTGTAAATTGCCCAGTTTGCTTCGGCACCCACCATTGGCATACCGAAGAGATATCTTCCTTCTATTTTTCCTTTGAACTGTTCCCCGGCAATAAAGGTATCTTTTTCAGCATAAGCCTTAGTTTCAAATTCAGCAGGCCGGTATGCCTCTACTCTGAATGAATGGTAAAAGGAGTATTCTTTATTAGGCAGATACACATTAATTGAATATAAACCTGTAGGTGCATTGTCTTTCAAATCTATGTCATAGAAAAACGCACCGAATTGATTGACTGGAATTGTGTCATTTACAATCACTTCATCCCTTGAACTGCGCACACTGAATATCACCCTGCTCAAAGCAGGTAGAATCCATTCACCCCTTTTCTTTTTTCGCAGCATCCCCTTAATGTGGACCGTCTCACCGTTTTTATACAAACCTTTTTCCGTAAATATATAGCAGCCATACTCCTCTGCCCTTATGCTCCAGTTATAATCAATATTAAATCTCCAGGGATCAATGCCAAAATTCCACTGATTTGAATAGACTGCCACATCGTTTTCCTTAGAAACTGTAATCCAGAATTTTGGCTCATAATAATAACTGTACGATTCCATTTCATACTCGTCTTCGTATTCATAAGTCTGCCTTTGCTGTGCTATCTTCAACTCTGCCCAACCAGGCAGTTCTACAAATCCCTGTGCGTCAGTATAACCAGTGCTCAGAATATTGTTATTATTATCCCTGAACTGAACGCGGGCATTGGTTACGGGTTTTGTGTTACTAAGAGAGGTAATCCAGATTAGATTATTCTCTGGCGCATATTTCCAGGTTATACCGAGGTCACCAACCTCACAAAATGCCTTGAGATAGCGAAAATCGGGATTACCACCGTACTGCCCAAGATTATCAAACTGGATAAATATGAGACCAGAATTTCTATCGCCAAGTGCTTCTTTCAATTCAATCGGAAACCTGATTTTTGTATTACGATACTTTCTGTATGTATCAAGCCGCCAGAGCCTTGAAACCCGGGTCAGACCTTGCGTCAGGAATTTTTGGTAGGTATCAAAAATTCCTTTTTGATTCAGAAAAGGTATTGCTCGGTCAATTTCAACCAAACCCATTTCAAGATATACGCTGTCAACATTCACAAATGTCGCAGGAAATCTTAAATCACTTATCTTTTCTACAATATTAACGCCTGTTGGGATTTCCGCGAAAGGTAGATAATCACCGACTTTAAGTTCAAATTCATACTCTTTATCAAGATTATTTCCAAATTTATCCTTCAGCGACCTCAAAATCTTAATACGATAACTGGTGCTGGGTTTCAGGGGGAGGTAAAGATAAATGCTTGTTGATTGATAGGTTTCGGATTTGTAATGTTCAGGTATGGAATCAATTGCCGGACTGATTACCATGTTTTTAACAACCTCACTTGTTGATACTGGATTGGAGAAACATAGTTCAAGAGGAAATCCTGCCGGTACATCATCAGAATAGTTAATCAATGTCAGGACATTATATGTATTAAATGACAATGTTCTTTCGTTTGTTGTTCCAAGATTACCTTTTAGGGCAGTAAGTCCGGGATGGATATTGATTTCAATCCTGGCTTCAACAGGAAATGGCCGCTTTGGAACAAGCACCAATGTCTTTCTATTATCCCATTCACGCAATGGCCAATCTTTTTTCTCTCTATCTTCAAGTTGCCTAACACTGAATGGAATTCTTTCTCTGAATGGTGGATATGAAGGCGTCTTCTGTCCACAGTAGAAATATGAAGGTTCACCATAATTCGCATACATTTCAATTGCATTTCGCACCTTTTCCGGTGCCATCTCAACATTGAAATTGAGATAAACATTGGTTTTCAAATCAACAAAATTTGAACCCTGATAAGGATACGAGGAAATCAAAGCAGGTCTTACGGTTTCAAACCGCCATGTTGTGTCTCTTTCCAATCGCATACCAGTCAATGATTGAATTTTGTCTTTTTTCAATGTCACGACAAATTCTGTAGCAGACTGAAGAGTATCAGAGGGAATAAAGGCAAGGGTTCTTGAGCCGAGCCACCGGTATTTACCACTAATTGACGGTTTGAATTCAAGTGGTTCTGATGTCTCATCCCTTGGTATTGCCTGGAGTGGTGTCATTGCCTGGTTAAAACCAACAAGAATCTTGAATGTTTCAAACTCACCTTCTACAGAACCAACCGGTGAAATATGGGTCACCTTTAATGGAATCTTTTCTGCCTGAATAATCTGCTGAGTTGTAATATCAATGTATTCCTTTGTAGATTTACGACAGCCAATTACTGTTAAAGAAACAATAAATATATAAATAAAAAATCTTCTCATCAATCCTCCTTCGTTTCAAAATATATATTCTTGAATAAGGACAATAACCCGCGAGGCATAGGGCAAAAATATATCTATGCCTCAGCCTGACTACCTAATTTTACCTCTTTTATTGCGCTGGCAACAACATAAATACGAATATTGTTGCTATCAGGGTCGGCAGGAAAAATAAAGAACCCTTTACGATTTTTGTTATAGCCCATTGTTGCCCCGTATATAACTTCGTTGTCAAAAAAAGTCACCTTTATCTTCATTCCACGGAATTTTATCGGGTCTATTTTTGCAAAACCCTTGGCATCCTGGTAGTCTTTATTACCTTCATATGACTTGACAAAGAATACGGCCTTGAGTAATTCGGTATCTACATCTTCTATCCTACCGTCCTGGTGGACAAGATGAAATTTCGGTTTTTCAGGGACAAAGTCATGGGTTATGCCTTTCACAATATTACCGTTTTTGTAATGTACAACAATACGGTTTAATTCAGTTGCTTTGTCTTCCATGAATATATTATATGAAGAATACTCTGTAAGTCAAGCATTCGTTTCATATCAAAAACAATCTCGCCGATCTAATTTGGAAATAGAATGAACAAAATCACCGGAGATGAAAGAAATCTTCCAATTTGGTCAGTAATTGCATAAAAAATCGGACTGCCTCAGGATCTTTTATTTTTGGTGTCCACAAATATTTTGCAAAACCTAACTGACAGAGTGTATACCAGCCCAGTGCAATCTGACCAATAGCAACATAACCTGTTGCAAACTGGCCAATACCAAAAATAATGCCCGCTGAAAACTGAGCAATTGTCACAAGTCCTAACATGAATTGTCCAAAACCAAACAGAAGCCCGATACCCACCTGGGCAATGGTAATCAAACCAATTCCAAACTGGCCAATGGCAATAATGCCTTTAGCAACCCTTATCTTACCATTTTCATCCCTGCCAATCGCAATATGAATCAAAGGATAGCCGTAGAATGATATTTTTGATTTCCACTCAAAACCTGTGCCCATTCTGATGGCAGGCGAAGCAACACCACAATAAGGACAGAATTGCATTTCATCACTTACTTCGCGTCCGCATTTCTTACACTGAATCACTGCCATAATCAAAGGATTATATATATTTGCAGACCGTTGTCAACCAAACCGTTGTTCGTTTTCGCAGCCCGTATCGTTGTTCGTTGTTGGTTAATCGTTAGTGAATCTTAATGTTTTTAGAAATCTTGACATTATATGATAATTAAGTATAATGATTTGTGAACAAAGGCAAAAAGGTCATTATTGTTGAATCACCAACAAAAGGCAAGACAATCAAAGGTTTTCTGGGCAGAGAATATGTTGTTGTCTCCTCCAAGGGGCACATTAAAGACCTGCCCAAATCCCAGTTGGGAGTAAATATCAAGAATAATTTCGATCCCAAATATATAAAAATCAAAGGTAAGGCAAAGATAATTAAAGAGATAAAAAAGACCTGTAAAGATTCATCAAAAATCTATATCGCATCAGACCCTGACCGCGAAGGTGAAGCAATTGCTCAGCACATTGCCGAAGAACTCAATTCTCACACACCTATAATCAAGAGAGCCCTTTTTCATGAAATAACACCAGAATATATTAGAAAAGCCCTGCAAAATCCTTCTTCCATAAATCAGCACCTTGTTGACGCTCACAAGGCAAGAAGAGTACTCGACCGTATAGTTGGATATTTCACCAGTCCACTATTATGGAAAGTCTTGAAATCAGGACTCTCTGCTGGCAGGGTTCAAAGCGTTGCATTAAGACTGATTTGTGAACGGGAAAAAGAAATTGAAGAATTTCAACCAACACCATACTGGAACATTTCAGGCGTATTTGTTACCGACAATGGTGAAGAATTTAATGGAGTTCTGTTGAAGATCAACGGGGTTCAGCGTAAGGTACTGAGCAAAGAAGAATTGGAGCGTATTCAGGAAATCCTCAAACCAGATTTGAAGTTTACAGTAACAGCATATCGTATTACTACGCCAGAACGTATTCCTGCACCACCATTTATTACTTCAACATTACAGCAGGAAGCATCGCGGCAACTGAATATTTCACCGAAAAGAACCATGCAAATAGCCCAATCCCTGTACGAAGGAGTGCGATTACCTCAGGGCACAATTGGATTAATAACCTACATGCGTACTGATTCAACCCGCGTCAATGAGCAGGCAATAGAATCAGTAAGAACATATATTGAAGGAAAATTTGGAAGTGATTATGTTCCGAAAGAGCCCAGACATTTTAAGGACCGAAAGAGTTCTCAATCAGGCCATGAAGCAATAAGACCAACAAGAATTAATATTGAGCCCGATTCAATAATTGACTATTTAACGCAGGAGCAGTATAAGATCTACAAACTCATCTTTGAACGGTTTGTCGCTTCCCAGATGTCACCAGCCCGTTATGAATCAAAAGAAGTATTCTTTGAAGCTATGGGTCTTGAATTTAAGAGCGAAGAAATGAAACCGCTATTTCTTGGATACCAGCTTTTAACAGGAGAAACAACTCAAAGAGGTTATGTTCCAAAATTGAAAGCAGGTGATACGGTTACTCTCAAAAGGATTAATTCAGAGGAAAAGCAAACCGAACCACTTCCGAGATTTACTGAGGCAACATTGATAAAAAAACTGGAAGAAAATGGTATAGGCAGACCGTCCACTTACAGTCACATAATACAGACTCTTTATGACCGCAGGTATACGACAAAAACCAATGGCAAGATAGTACCAACAGAACTTGGCTTTGAAGTATACAAAATCATTATCCCACGATTCACGAATATCTTTGATATCGCATTTACAGCAAAAATGGAAGAAGAACTCGATCTGGTTGAAGCAGGCAAGAAAAAGTGGCAGGATGTTGTCAGAGAATTTTATGAACCTTTTGAAACTGAAATGCAAACCGCCCGTGCTGATGCCGAAAGCATCAAACGGAATGTTCAGCAGACAGTTGAGAAAAACTGCCCAAAGTGTGGCAGACCAATGGTCACAAGGTGGGGCAAATATGGCAAGTTTCTTGCCTGTTCAGGATTTCCAGAATGTAAATATTCTGAAAACCTGGAGATACAATTCAGCAAGAAGAACTGTCCCAAATGTGGCAGAGTTCTTGTAGTAAAGAAAGGCAAGTTTGGTGAGTTTCTCGCCTGTAGTGGTTATCCGGAATGCAAACACACAGAGAATCTAAGCCACGATATCCCCTGCCCGGTCTGCAGTGGCACAGTACTAATTTTTTCCGGGAAAAGGGGTAAACTTTACAAATGCAGAGACTGCGGATTCAGTTCATTCTATCCGCCTATAGAAAACAAATGTTCAAAATGCGGTAAGGGTATGGTCCTGAAGAAGAACAAACCATTATGTCCTAATTGTGACAAATAGTCACCACAGAATCAGTCAGAAATGAAATTCGGCTTTCATATTTCTATTGCTGGTGGATTTAGAAATGTGTTAAAGCGTGCACTGAAAACCAAATGCCAGACCATTCAGATCTTTTCGCGCAATCCGCGCGGCTGGAAATATAAAGAAATTGATAATAATGATTGTCTGGAATTCAAAAAAGGGATGACAGACCACAAAATTACACCAATATTTGTCCATCTTCCATATCTCGCAAATCTCGGCTCGAACAATAAAGAACTGCTGAATCTATCCGTAAACACACTTATTAATGAGTTGCGCAGAGCGGAGAAATTGGGTGCTCAATTTGTAATCGCACACTGTGGTTCAAATCCGGTTATTGAAGCAGGTATCATGTTAATGATTAAAAGTATTTCCAGGGCTTTTTCACAGGTAACCAACAATGTCCATATTCTGATTGAAAATACTTGTGGTAGCGGTAATGAATTTGGATACGATTTTCAGCACCTGAGTCAAATAATTGATGGTGTTGGTTCAAACCGTGTCGGCATTGTTTTTGATACTGCACATGCATTCCAGGCTGGTTATGATTTAAGAACAAAAAGGGCCGTTGCGGACACAATAAGGATATTGGATAAGACCTTAGGAATTGAAAGACTCCAACTCGTGCACCTTAATGATTCATTAACAGATCTTGGTTCAAGAAAAGACCGACACTGGCACATTGGTAAGGGTAAGATCGGTAAAGGTATGAAATTCATTATTAATCATCCAGGATTAAGGCATGTACCGTTTATAATGGAAACTCCAAGGAAAAGTTTTCGGGATGATCTGATGAATATGCGTACTGTTCAAAAAATGAAGAAAAACCTTGACCTTACGTCAAAAATGGATATAATTCAAGGTTAGAGGAGGCAGAATTGGCTCATGCTTATACGCCGGGTTTAAAGGTACTGGCATATACTGTGGTTGAGAAGCAGAGGAGGCTTCCTCTGCCAGGTCAGGTGCTGGTCAAGGAAGGAGATAAGGTCTCTGCCGAAGATGTTGTTGCAAAGACCTCACTTCCAGGAAGTGTCCAGACGGCAAATATTGCCGGTCTTCTGGGAATTTTGCCTGAGGAAATTGAAGAATCAATGCTGAAAAAAGTCGGTGACGAGGTAAGAAAAGACGAAATAATCGCTCAAAGTAAGGGATTTTTTGGTCTTTTCAAATCAACTGTGAAAAGCCCGATAACGGGTAAGATTGAAAGCATATCAAAAATTACTGGACAGGTAATTTTGAGAGAACCACCAATACCGGTCCAGGTTATAGCCTATATAGATGGTGAAATTAGTAAGGTTTTCCCCAATGAAGGTGTTATGGTTACGACCAGAGGTAGTTTTGTCCAGGGTATTTTTGGTATTGGTGGAGAAACAATTGGCGAACTTGCCATCGCAGTGGATACGCCTGAAACAGTGCTGACAGAAAAAGATATTAATGACTCATATAAACACAAAATAATCATTGGTGGTTCAATGGTGACTTATGAAACCCTTATCAAAGCCCGGGATATTCAAGCAAAAGGTGTTATTGTGGGCGGCATTGAAGACCAGGATCTGAAGAAATTTATGGGATATGACATCGGCGTTGCCATTACCGGTTCTGAGAATGTTGGTTTGACCATCATCGCAACTGAGGGTTTTGGCAAACTGCGCATGGCAGACCGCACTTTTAATCTGCTCAAATCACTTGTCGGGAAAAAGGCTTCAATTAATGGTGCCACCCAGATCCGCGCTGGTGTGATGAGACCTGAAGTTATTGTCCCGCTTGAACACGCACCGGAGAAAAAGATTGCGCATATCGCAACGGGCTCTGGTCTTGAAACAGGCATGGCAGTCAGGATTATTCGTGAACCATATTTTGGAATGATTGGTAAGGTAGTAGACCTGCCCGTAGCACTGGAAACAATTGAAACCGAATCAAAAGTGCGCGTTCTGGAAGTTGAACTGGAAAACAAACAACGCGTGAAACTGCCCCGGGCAAATGTTGAAATCATTGAGGAATAAATAAATGAATATCTTGCTTTTACTCCTTGCATCAGCAGGAGTTAACACATTATTGATGCCCGCATCTGCCAGAGGTGTTTTGACTTATTACTCGCATTCAACAGGCGATGAGGCAATATTCTATAATCCCGCGACTTTCAGCGCCCGTGATGATTACCGGCTTTCGCTCTTTTACAGCAACATCTATGCTTCAATGAAAAACATAAATCTGGCACTGAGCAGAAAATTCAACAAGTTTGACATAGGCATGAACATTATGAATTTTGACTATGGTTTGATTGAAGCACATCCAGAATATCCAACGGATGATGCAACAGGGTTTTATGCTGCAAACGATTTCTGCCTCAGCATATGTGCTGCAACTGCAATCGCAGAGAACGGAAGAGTTGGTATAAAAGCGAAGTATGTTTATGAGAACATATATATATATTCTGGTGCAACACTCGCATTTGACCTCTCTATCGCATATATCAATCATATTTATGGTATGAGTGCAGGCGCCACAAATATCGGTGGTACAATAAGGATCGCCAGCGAGTCTGTAAACCTACCAGCAAAACTCAGTGTGGGCTATTACCGAAATCTAAACAAAATTACTTTGAGTTTTGACCTGCATTATATGGTGAATACCCATACCTTTGAATCATCCGTTGCTGGTGAAATGAAAGTCAAAGAGAATTTTGAAATCGGTGTGGCAGCAAACTACCGTGACCAGATTTATCCTGGATTTTATTTTGGATTGTATCATGGCGGTATGTACATCAAATATGGTACCTCAATATACCCTTATGACCTGGGATTAATGAACAATATTGGTATCAGTTTACTTTTCTAATGCAGGCTGATATGCCAAGGCAACATTTTGTAGTAATAACGGATAACAAAAAATGAACAGTGGAATATACCTGGATTTTGAGAAACCAGTAATTGAATTAGAAAAAAAAATAGAAGAACTGAAAAAACTGAAAGGTGTTGATGACGAAATTGAAAAACTCAAACAGCAAGCAGAACGACTGAAAAAAAAGATTTACTCACATTTATCCCGCTGGCAGCGGGTGCAACTTGCCCGTCATCCGCGTCGACCATATGCCGTAGATATTATTAATCTGATTTGCGTTGATTTTATTGAATTGCACGGCGACCGAAGATTTGGTGATGACCCCGCAATCGTGGCGGGGCTGGCAAGTTTTGATAAACATTCAATCGCAATCGTCGCCCAGCAAAAGGGTCGCGATACAAAAGAGAAGATCAGAAGAAATTTCGGCATGCCCCATCCAGAAGGCTATCGCAAGGCACTGCGGGTAATGAAAATGGCTGAGAAATTTGGTTTGCCGGTCCTGAGTATAGTTGATACACCGGGTGCATATCCTGGTGTTGGTGCCGAAGAAAGAGGTCAGTTTGAAGCAATTGCCTTTAATCTCTTTGAGTGTGCACTGCTGAAAATTCCCATCATTGTTTTGATACTCGGTGAGGGTGGCTCAGGTGGCGCACTTGCTATTGCCCAGGGCGATAGAATCCTGATGATGGAAAATGCAATATATTCTGTCATTTCACCCGAAGGATGTGCCAGCATACTCTGGCGGGATGCTTCAAAGAACAAAGATGCTGCAGAAGCCCTGAAAATCACTGCCCAGGACTTACTACAATTCAAGATTATTGACGAGATTGTGCCCGAGCCACTTGGTGGTGCCCACATGGACTACAAACAAACAGCAGACAATATCAAAAGTGCAATAAAGAAGAATCTTGAGGATTTGCTTTCGCTTCCGGTTAAAGAACTCATTGAAAAAAGAATTGAAAAATACCGCGCAATGGGAGTATACAGGGAGTAATGGCTTTAGAAGGAAACTTAGAAGATTTTGAATTAACTGATGTCTTTCAGCTTATCCAGTTAGGTGCGAAAGACGGAAGTTTGCGAATCCAGACAGCAAATGATGTCGGCGTTGTCTATTTTAAAAGCGGCATGGTGGTTCATGCAAAAACAAATTCCCAGATTGGTGAACAGGCAGTTGACACAATACTCCAGTGGAGAAAAGGACGATTCGTTTTCAAACCTGGTGAGGAAACCCTTGAAAAAACAGTTGAACTCCCGATACAACAGGTAATCCTTGATGCGGCGCGCCGGATTGACGAACTAAATAAAATCCAGAGGTTAATACCTTCGTTTGATATGGTTCCAAAGATTGTTGAAGTTCCTGATGTAGGGGTTGAGAAGATTAATCTCAGGCCCGAAGAATGGAAGGTTCTTGCCTTTGTAGATGGGCACCTCACAATTAGAGAAATCTCAGCAAGGGTAAGGTTGACCGAATTTGAAACAGGCAGAATTCTGTATGGGCTTATCTCTTCAGGACTGGTTATACTTACTTCGGTAACAACTGAAACAGATGACCAGAAAAAACCATCTGCTTCTCAAAAGCCTGAAGATGATGACAAAAAAGGTGGAATCCTCGGTATTTTCAAAAAGAAATAATCTGACCCGAAGAACTCAGATAACGACAATCTTTTTTGTCAGATAGTTTCCGTTTCTGGTAACAAATTTCAAGAAATAGCAGCCGTTTGTCAATTCAGGTAAAAATAATCTGCAACCCGGGCGTATTTCTCCACAAAATAGCCTTCGTCCGGCAACATCATATACTTCCATTCTAACCAATGACCCAGTATGCTTATCACTCAAGACAATTTCCTTGCCTGACCTCAAAATTGATGGTATCCAATCTGCTTCAACAATATTTTGCTCTTGTTCCTCTACTGAAACATTCAATGGGCTATATCGGTAGGCGCTGAGCCGCGTTCCTCCTGCATAACCCCAGCGTGTATTAAACATGTCAATTCCCATAGGTGAAAGACCCCAGGGGCTATTATCAAATATCACTGTATCTACAACCCAGTTGTTGCCACCATTCGTAGTCTTAAGAAAAATTCCAAAGTGACTTCCAGACCAACCCTGACGATTTCCACCACCTGCTGCAAATCCATTCTGCGAATCAACAAACTTTACCGAGAACAAGCCATATTTACCAATAGCCACTCCTGGCGCCATGACTTCAAACCAGTTATTTCCGCCATCAGTAGTTTTGTAGAAAACTCCCGGCGACATCGTATCTTTGTATCCGCAAACCCAGCCATTAAGGTTATCAATAAAATGCACACCAAAGAACTGATATGGTGCACCCGAAACCTGCGCTACCCAATTTGTGCCACCATTAGTAGTATGTAGAATAATACCATTAACGCCCTGCCCGGTAATTGAATCATAGTCGCCACCAACAATCCAGCCTTCATTAGTGTTAATGAAGTGTATGCATTTTAACGAACCGTTTACTGGTGCAGTCTGTGTTGTCCAGATTGTTCCGCCATTTGTGGTCTTGCGAATATCACTGTTTGCGCCAGCAAGCCAACCATTATTTTCATCAAAGAAGAAAACATCATCCCACATTTTTCCAATAAATTCAAATGTCAAGCCATAGGCATTCACCCAGGAATTGCCTCCGTCAGTTGTTTTATATAGAACCGCAGCAGGAAAAATCGTGGCGATCAAACCCATACCAACAACATAACCAGTACTCACATTTGTAAAATGCATTCCAAAGGCGAACATACACTGGTTAATAGTCCAGGGATGAATCTCCTGCCATGTTGTTCCACCATCATTGGTTTTATAGATGATCCCACCTACATTATCCCTGACCCCACATAGAATCCCGAGCAATGAATCAGGAGCCGCTGCATCCATAAAACCATTGTCCGTTGTCTCAAAATGCCGGGATTCCCATTTTGAAGCACCAAGCATATACTGCGATATTAAAAGAAATGCCAACAACATTCTCATCATAACCTCCTCTACACTGACATCATAACATTATCTTTAATCCCCATAACCAGAAACTCAAATTCTTATCAATGGCACAGGGTGAGCCCATACCCGACTCCCTAACTGACATTTTAATTAATATTTCCAATCTGTCAATAGCAATATCTTAATGCCACAATTCCCCACCCTTGACAAGTCGTGATTTTTACTTACAATAATATACTTGCTTTTTATGAACATTGAGAATTACCTTGCTGAAAAGAAAGAGCTGGTGGATAATGCATTGAAAGGTTATTTTAGTAATCATAATCCCTTCTTTGAGATTATGTACTACTCGCTTGACCGTGGAAAGCGAATTCGTCCCATACTCGCTATAGCCAGTTATGAAGCAAACGGCGGAACTGATGTGAACAAAATTATGGGAATTGCCTGCGGTCTTGAATTGATTCATACCTACTCACTTATTCATGATGACCTTCCAGCAATGGATAATGATGATTTCCGCAGGGGCAAAGCATCTGCCCATAAAAAGTTTGGAGAAGCAGTTGCAGTGCTTTCTGGCGATGGACTGTTCGCCTATGCCTACGAATTATTCACAGAAGCGAACGACCAGTTGCCAGAACGATACAGAATAGTTAAAGAAATCAGCGAAGCAGTTGGACCCAGGGGAATAGTGTATGGACAGATTCTTGATATTCAAAAACACCAAATCCCTGACCCGCGAATTTTACGCCAGATACATCTAAATAAGACCGCAAAGTTCATTGCCTTATCAATAAAGGTTGGCGCAATTCTTGCACAGGCGTCAGAAGATAATATCAAACTTCTGCATAAGGCAGGTTTGTACCTGGGAATGCTATTCCAATACACTGATGACATACTTGATGTCGTGGGTAAAAAAGAAAAACTGGGAAAAACACCAAAGAAAGATATTAATCAGGATAAACTAACGGCTCCAAGAATTTATGGACTTGATGGTGCTCGTCTTCGCGCCCAGAAGTATGCACAGCTTGCGAAAGCAAATTTTAGCAAACTCGGTGAACAATTTGCAATCTTCAGTGAAATCACTGATTTTGTTCTCAACCGGACTTTTTAAGATATGTCAGAAAACCTCGGTTTTTTTGAGAAAGTCAAAGTCTAATCTATAAGAACTAAATGGCACTCCTTGAGAATATAAAAAAACCCGATGATTTGAAACAGTACTCTCCTGAGAAACTTCAGATTCTTGCTCAGGAAATCAGAACAAGAATCCTGGAGACAATCTCAAACAATGGCGGTCATCTTGCACCCTCGCTTGGTGTGGTAGAACTTACCATTGCACTATATCGCGTTTTTGATGGTGAAAGGGATAAAATTATCTGGGATGTGGGTCATCAGACTTATGCCCAGAAATTATTAACTGGAAGGCAGGACAAATTTTCGACTATACGGAAATACAAGGGTATCAGTGGTTTTCCCAAACGGGAAGAATCCAAATATGACCATTTCAATACTGGTCATTCATCCACTTCACTCTCTGCTGCTGCCGGGTTTGCCATTGCCAGAGATTACCAGGGTGAAAACTACCACATAATCAGTGTGATCGGTGATGGTTCACTCGGTGCGGGGATTGCATTTGAAGCACTGAATCATATTGGCCAACTGAAAAAAGATGTGATTGTTATTCTGAATGACAACGAGAGATCTATTGGTGAAACAGTGGGTGCCCTTTCCCAATACCTGACAAAGATCATAACAACAAGAACCTACAACAGATTTCGTGATGACCTCTGGGTGTTTCTCGGCAAATTTCCGCCCTACATTAGAGACCGCGGCCGCAATTTTGCAAAAAGAATTCAGGAAGGATTAAAAGGGCTTTATTCACCATCCGTCATATTTGAAGAATTGGGCTTCAGGTACATTGGCCCTCTTGATGGTCACAAACTCAAAGAATTGATAGATACATTCTCACGGGTCAAAGAAATGAAAGGGCCGAGACTTGTGCATGTTGTAACCAAAAAAGGAAAGGGTTACAAAATCGCTGAAACATCTCCTGAACGTTTTCATGGTATCGGACCATTTGACATAAAAACCGGCGAAGAAAAACAGAAATCAGAGTCATACACAGCTGTTTTCGGTGAGGCACTTGTTGAAATCGCGAGAAAGAACAAAAAGGTCATTGCGTTAACTGCGGGAATGTGCCTTGGGACCGGGCTGAAAAAATTCTCCATTGAGTTTCCCGAACGATTCTTTGATGTTGGTATCTGTGAACAGCATGCAGTGACTATGTCAGCTGCCCTGGCACTGGAAGGTTACATACCGGTCTGCGCCATATATTCAACTTTTCTCCAGCGTGCCTATGACCAGATCGTTCATGATGTCTGTCTGCAAAAAGCACCGGTCATATTTGCCATTGACCGTGCGGGTCTGGTGGGCGAAGACGGACCCACCCATCATGGACCCATTGACATATCCTATTTAAGCTGCCTTCCAAATATAGTTGTCAGTGCACCCAAGGATGCTGATGAACTGGTCGCACTCTTGAAAACTGCTGTTGAATACCGAAAGGGACCATTTGCTATCAGATATCCAAGAAGTTCATGCACCATGCCCGCGAAATTCAGTGATACAATGATAGAAATCGGTAAGTGGGAAGTATTGCACCAGGGGAAGGAAATTGCAATCATTACTTATGGTTCAATGGTATCACCCTGTTGCAAAACTTTGTCATTCTTAAATGAGAAAGGTATTGACCCATATATCATAAATGCCCGATTTATCAAACCGCTTGATTCAGAATTGCTTGAAAAACTATGTGAGGAAGTCAAAACAATCTTTGTTGTTGAAGAAAATAACAAGGCTGGTGGACTGGGTAGCATAATAGCAACTTATCTTTCCAATCATCCCAGAATTAAAATCAACATTTTCAGCCTTCCTGACCGCTTTATTGAACATGGTGCGCGAAATACTTTACTCAATGTTGTTGGACTTGACACTGAAACGATTGCGAATAAAATCATAGAATCACTATGAGTGTGTTTTTGTTTTTCTTTCTCAACCAGTTTACCCAACCATACGAAATCAGGATTTTTGTCTCAACCGATGCTCAGTATGTGATTTATACACGCTTCTACCAGGGTAATTTAATCAGTGTTGATAGTATTATACCCATGCCCCGTTTTTTAACCGCCAATATGCACAAGAAGAATCAAAAATTTCTATTAAAGGAACTCCAGAGTGACATCTTAAAGAAAGGCGGATATACTAACAAAGGAATATTCGGAACATTTGAGATACCGTTGCCCAAAGGTGGGATAAGTGATTTCATGGGTGAAACGGGTAAACTTGATGTGGGAGGCTATGTGAAGATTACCCTGGGCGGCAGTGAAACCTTCTATTCTAACATTCCCCGAGAACAACAAAGGACATCATTTTTTCCCGAATTGACAATGGAACAGGAAATGGCAATAAACCTTGATGGTGAGGTGGGCGATCGTATGAAGGTATTTATTGACCATAATTCAACCAGGGTTGACGAAAGTCAGAACAAAATCAGGGTAACATACAGAGGAAGAGAGGATGAAATCATTCAAGAGATTGAGGGTGGTGATACACAGCTCTCAATACCAGGGACAACCTACACAGGTGATATACCATCACATCAGGGGCTTTTTGGCTTGAAATCAACAAGCAAACTCGGTCCTGTGGATGTTGTGGCTATTGCTTCAAGAGAACAAACTCAGATGAGCGAACAGATTATTGAAGGTGGTACTGAAAGTATACCTGACACAATGTGGTCAAAAGACTATTCAAAAAGACAGTTCTTCTGGCTTGGAACACATGATTCAATTATTGAACTGCGCGTGTATATTGATGACCTGAATCCCACAAATAACAATAATGGTATTACAAGATATGCCCGGGCATATCTCGATTTGAATGATGACAATGTTCCTGATGATACCTTAGAAAAAGAAGAAGGATTTTTCACATTAAAATATGAAGGGACAGACCAGGACTATCAATTTCTGGGGAAAAGAGTCAATATTATAGAATTACGGTCTGGTTTATACAACAATGTTGAAGCACTCGGTGTCTATTATCGCAAGATAAATGACCAGGGAAAAGAAGATACAGTTGGCTTGATTGCGGGTGTAGATACCATGCAATTGAAATTGATTTGCCCTCGTTCATTTCGTCAGAATTCACTTACCTGGAAATACTATGAATTAAAGAATTACTACCAGATTGCGAGTCCTGGTGCAAGTATTGATACTCTTAGAATCTACCACAGTGTCCCCAATGGCATTGATGAAGACAAACATCAGGGGAATACATTGATTAAGATTATGGGAATAGACAATGACAATAACTCAGAAGTAGATATATATCTTGGCAAGAGTGGATATGACAGGGCTCGAGGATTACTTATCTTTCCTGACACAATGCCATTTGTCAATCCTGAACTACCAGAATCGGACTCTGAAATTTACCAGAATCCTTACTATATGAACAGCCGTGGAAAGTATTATATCTATACCAAATCAATAAAGGTGAAGCGAGTATTTTCACTTCCCTTAAACACAAAAAGGGTAAGGGTCTATTTGAACGAAAAAGAAATAACCGATTCCACGCAATATTATGTCGTTGATTATGTTGAAGGAAAACTTGAATTTCTCAGACCCATTGCGGCAACTGATAGAATAAGAATTCAGGCTGAGCACAGTCCGATGTACTCAGCAGCCCAGAAATCGCTTGTTGGCATCAGAGCGAATTCAAAAATATTTAACGACGGCACCCTTGGTTCGTCGTTCTTCTACCGGTCAGAATCCTACCAAATTGCACCCTATGAACATCTGAGATTGGATGATGAACCTTTTAGCAGAATGGTATGGGAGGCAGACCTTACCGTACCCGGTGAAATTCCTTATCTTACTGAGCTCGTTGACAAACTCCCGCTGATACAAACCGAAACAGAATCAAAATTCAACATCAACTTTGAAGGGGCATACTCATTTTCAAACACAAACTCACGAAACAGTGTGTACCTGGATGATTTTGAAGCAACAACCATCAGTCATTCAGTGCCACTCACAAAGGGCTACTGGCATTTATGTTCAAAACCGGTTAATCAGGATACAAGCAATTTTACCCGTAGAAAAATCACATGGTACAATCCGCCGGGCACCGAAACAATTCTTATGGAAAATATTTATCAAAATCCAACAGACCCCAAGTCAATAGCCGAGGTTCTCAAGGTTAAATTCTATCCAGATAATTATCAGTCCTTTGCCGGTCTCACCCAATATATCACAAGCACCAATCTTGAAGAATGCGAAAACCTGGAATTGATAGTGAAAGGCTCAGGTGGCAGAATCCATATTGATATCTGTGAAAAGATCAGTGAAGACCAATTACGCAGAAACAAAAAGGGAGAACTCATAGGTCTTGGCACAATGGAAGATGAAGATAATTTTCCCAAGAATTTTTCATGGGATGCCAATACTGAAGATAAAGGGCTTGATGGAGTTTACGGAGATGATGCAGGAGGAATTTCAGGAGATGATGGCAACGATGATTATAATGAAAACGATTATGAAGGTGGAATTGATGGCACTGAAGGCAACAGAATATGGGATTCAGAGGATATTGACCGTGATGGAAATTTCAACCGTGATAATATCTATGTTAGTTATTCCTTTCACCTGGATTCCAGCAGGTTTTATGTTGAAGGAAATCTTAAAAACGACTGGAAAATGTTCCGTATTCCAATCAAAGATTCGCTGAATAGAGACACAATCTTTGGAGTACCGAACTGGCAAACAATCAAATTCATTCGTATATGGTTTGAGAATTTTGCTGAACCTGAGACTATTTATTTGCATAAACTCGTCATGTCAGGCAGCCGTTGGAAGAATTACGGTATCGCCACCAATGACTCTACGAATCCTGTTGATTCAACAGAGAGGTTTGTTATTACACCGGTGAACACAGAAACCCATACTTATTATAAACCACCATATCCCCTGCCTGTTGATCCCATTACCGGCAAGACGATCAATGAAGGTGGCCTGGAATTCAACATTGCAAACTTGAGAACAAATCACACCTGCATTGCATTCCGCAGACTTGAGAAAAATGAAGATTATCGTCCCTATGATACACTTGAATTCTATTTTCTCGCAAATCATTCCAACCCGGAGATTACTCTGCGTATTGGTTCAGACAGCAACTACTACGAGTACAGGTCCGATTTACAATCAGGTATTGCTGGATACAACAACTGGCGCAAATATCAGGTTGCCCTGGCAACTTTCATTGAACTGAAAAAAAAGACCGGGGGCGTGGGCAGGCTTACCGATGGGAACTATACGGTCAATGGCAATCCATCCCTTTCTGCCAACACATTTTTTGAAATTCGAATCACAAACCCACTTACAACTCCGCTCACTGACACTGTATGGTTTAATGATATCAAACTCACCTCCCCCAGATCCGAAATTGGAAGAATTTTCAGGTCAAACGGCTCTCTGAATATTGCGGATTTATCAAGCATTGGATTTTCCTATTCAGAATCAAACGGGAAGTTCAAAAGGTTATCTGAAGGAAAACAGTTGTCTGAACAGGGTCCAGGCAGAAATTACGGAATCAACGCCAGTATTGCGCTTAATAAATTGCTGCCTCAGAATTGGTATTTCAATATACCGCTTGGTCTCAGTTACAGTAAATCAAACCAGGAACCACGATACTCGTCATTCATCGCCCGCGATGTTGAATTGGACGCTTCAAGCAGAACCCTGGAAAAATCAACCAGCGAGGTGCGTGGATATAATATCAGCATTTCAAAATCAAATTCCAAACAGTGGCTTATGAAACAAACTCTGGACAATCTCAGTCTCTATCACGATCGCACCATCAGCAATTCTAATAATGCCCGGCAAAGTGATACTACTGATGTAAGAAATTATCGCAGTTCATACACAATAAGACCAGAGGCTTCAATAAAAGTATTAAGACAGTCCATCGCATTATTACCGCAAAATGTCTCGTTAACCTCTCTGTATACTGAAAATCTCGCAAAATCATACTATCGCGACAGCCTTAATAAGGATTTTAGTACTTCTCCCGGCTATCCTCAACGAAAGAGGACGCTAAATCCCGGTTTCTCTATTGATTATTCTCCACACGAGATAATTTCAACTTCGTACAACTTCTCCCAGACAAGAGATTCTGTTTCAAGTAGAAGAAGATTTGGCGAGGAAATTGGCAGGTCACAGTCATTCAACAGCATGATCACAAAGAAGTTACTTGTTTTGAACCCTTCAGTGCAGTTCAATTCAACTTACAATGAAGACCATCGTTTTGAAATACGCCAGCCTGAAGATGTACGCGGTATCAGCAATGGTTCACTTATTAGTATCTCAAGCATTGCGGATATAAAGAAATTTATGAAGTTTTTTACTGGTCTGCGCGACGAAACCAGAGATACACTTCAAATTCCTGGTTCTCCGCTATGGGTTCTGAAACAGATTGAAACATTTGTTGATTATCTCCAGAACCCGAATATCTCATTTTCCCGCCAAAAATCATCAGGATACTATAGCAGAGTTCGCCCCGGGCTCAAATTTCAATGGGGGCTGGTTGATACAATTCCTTCACAAGATATTGACCCGAGAAGTTTTCCGAGCCGCAGTGTTACTGATAACTTCAGCATTAATAATTACGGCGTAAATTACAAAATAGTAAGTGTAAGTGGCAGTTATTCAAACCAGTGGGCAAGAAGTATCGGCTACAGCGGAATTGAAAATAGAACCAATTCAAAATCTTATCCTGGTTTTAATATCCGCATCTCCCGTGTAGAAATGATTCCACTACTTAAAAGATATATCCACAACTCATCAGTAAGTGTGGGTTACAATCAGAACTACCAGACCATTTATCTGGTAAAACCAGACACGGCCCCAGAACTTACTTCAGATAGCCGAACAATTTCATTCAATCCATTATTGGGTTGGCAGGCTAACTGGAAAAGAGGGATAAACACAAACACCAGTGTTAATTACAGCGAGACAAAAAACCAGCAGTACTCAGGTAATCAAATTAACCCCTCTAAATCTGTGAACTGGGGTGGTTCGGTCAGCATGGGCTATACCTTCAGCGCTCCCAGAGGTATCAGTCTACCGCTACTTCAGGGCATTAGATTTTCTTCAAACCTTTCAACCAATTTAACATATAACTATAATCGAAGCATTGCCTACGCAGCTTCTCTTACCGATCCCAATGAACTGGATCTTGATAATCCCATTAATGATACAGAGAATAGTAGTATTGATCTTTCACTGACCTACAATTTTTCAGCAAGTGTAACCGGAGGTGCAAATTTGAGTTATTCGCGTAACAGAGACCGAATTTTTAATAATAACTACAGAAGGGTTGGGTTGAATATATGGACAAACATAAACTTTTAGGAAACATTCTTCTGATATTAGCAGTTTCATACACGAATTTTCTTGAAGGAAAGGAACCGTATGATTATCTTATTGAATTCTGCAAATTCGGCAACCGCACCATAGGAGCTGAAGGACATAAGAAAGCCTTAGATTATATCATAAGCAATCTCAAAAATCCGGAAATTGACTCTTTTCCTGTTGATAATATCTGGCTTTATAATATCTATCAAAAATACCCATCAAAACAACCTCTGATCGGTATTGGAGCACACTGGGACTCTGACCTTGGTTGTCCTGGCGCGAATGACGGTGGCTCAGGCGTTGCTCTGCTCTTGAAACTTGCTGATACCCTGGCAAAGAATCCATCCGACATCAGCATCCATCTGCTCTTTTTTGACGGTGAAGATGTAAAAAAAGCCGAGCTTTATGGTTCAACTCACTTTGCAGCAAAGTGCCTGGATGACTACTCATTTGTGCTCATTATTGATATGGTGGGTGACAGAAATTTGCAGATCTACAAGGAAGGAAATTCCACGAAATTTTTCCCTGCACTTGTTGATTCAATCTGGCAGATTGCTATGGAAGTTGCACCATCGGTCTTTATCCCGGCAGTAAAATACTACATAATTGACGATCATATGCCGCTTATCAAATATGGAATAAGGGCAATTGATATAATTGACTTTGATTATCCATACTGGGACACTCCCGAAGATACTCCTGACAAATGTAGCAAAGAAAGTCTTGATATTATGTACAAGTTTCTTTTGCAGATTGTTTATCCATAAGAGCAATTGGTTGAATGAATCGTAAGGAACTCTTCTGTCTGTTAATTCTTATTCTCGTGCTAATTACTATCAACATTGTCAGTTACCGACAATGGAGCAAAAACAAAGAAACAGTTACCATAATGGTGCAGAAGGAGAAAATACAGATATCTATTAACAGGGCAGATGCTGACGAACTTGAAATGTTACCGGGTATTGGCAGAGTAATGGCAAACAGAATAATTGAATTCAGGGAGAAGAATGGAGAATTCAAAGACCTGACTGACCTGGTTAAGGTTAAGGGTATCAGTGAAAGAACACTTGAAAAAATAAAACCTTATGTTAAATTATGACACAAAAGTGTGTAAAAAACAGTTGATTTTTTGTATGAATTGTATATAATAGGTTTAAGTCTAAAAAGGAGAAAAATGGAGATTAAACTACTGAACAAATCAGTTCACGACTTTGACGGTGATCTGTTGATCGTAAATCTTTTTGAAGACGTCAAGGTCCCAGGGGGTGCAACCGGTGCAATAGATAGGGCACTTGGTGGTAAAATATCCGAAATGATCTCAAACGGAGATATAACCGGAAAGCTGGGCGAGGCAATCCTCTTTTATACCTTTGGAAAATTGAAAAGTCAGAAGGTAATGGTGGTAGGATTGGGCAAGGTAGAAAGATTTGGTATTGAAGAAATTAGAAAAGCAAGTGGAACTGCCATTTCAGTGGCGAAGAAAGCGAAAGCAAAGAAAGTTGGCACAATTGTCCATGGTGCGGGTATTGGTGGCATAGAGCCACAAATTGCGGCACAGGCGCTTATTGAAGGCACAATGCTCGGCGCATACGAATTTACTGTTTATAAGAAGCCAGAGGAAAACTATGTCAGGACGTTTACAATAGTGGAAAATGACAGGAAAAAACTTGAAATGTTTGAAAAGGGCATTGAACTGGGAAAAATTCTTGCAGAAGCCCAGAACACTGCACGGGACTTTACGAATGAACCGGCAAACTCCCTTACTCCTCGTGAATTTGAGAAAAGAGTCAAGAAAATTGTTGACGAGTGGGGACTCACAAAAGCACTGGAAATCACTGTTCTTGGAAAGAATGAAATGGAAAAATTGAACATGCACTCATTACTCTCAGTCTCACGGGGCAGTGAGAATGAACCAAAATTCATTGCAATTCATTATCCGGGCAAAAAATCACCATTAATCAGTCTTATTGGGAAGACCGTAACCTTTGATTCAGGTGGTATTTCACTGAAACCCAGCGAAGGTATGGGTGCAATGAAAGGTGATATGAGTGGTGGTGGCGTGGTCTTTGCAGCAACGCTTGCCCTGGCAAAGACGAAATCAAAAATCAATCTTCTAACGCTAATTCCAGCAGTTGAAAATATGCCATCAGGCAGGGCATCAAGACCCGGTGATATTGTAAGGGCAATGAATGGAAAAACAATTGAAATTATCTCTACTGATGCTGAAGGAAGAATGACGCTCGCCGATGCAATGTGCTATGCAGAAAAACAGGGTGCAGAAGTCATTGTGGATATTGCCACGCTCACTGGCGGTTGTGCAATTGCCTTTGGTGATGTTACTGCAGCAGTAATGGGTAATGACCAGCAACTGATAGATAAGATATTAATGATATCAAAGACAACTGGCGAGCATATGTGGCAACTACCACTATTTGAAGAATACGAGGAAAAGATAAAGAGCGATGTTGCGGACATTAAAAATTCTGGTGGCAGATGGGCATCACCAATCACTGCTGGCGTTTTTCTAAAGCACTTTGTAAGCCGCGCAAAATGGGCGCACATTGACATTGCAAGCAAGGAGTTTGCAGAACAGAGCAGGTTTTATCAACCAAAAGGAGCAACCGGATTCGGCGTCAGGACATTGTTTGAGTTGTGTAGAGAACTGGCATAATAATATCACAAAAGACAGCATAAGAATTTGACAGTGTTGATAAATAATCGCGGTTAGAAACCACCCCTGTAGAATTCGTTCATGGTTATTGGGCATAGCAGCCAGCATAATCTGGTCTTTTTGGTTTCTCTGGTTTATTTAGTTTATTTGGTTTGTTTTTCTGTTTTTAATTTCTGATTTGGAATTTGTTTTTAGCAAGCGCAAAGATGCGTGTACCCATTCGCATTTCACCCTTGACTGTATGAAATTTAAGAATATAATTTTACAGAATTGAGTATGTCTTATCTTATCTTAGAAATCCTGAGGGTTTCTTTTATGCGAAGTTTGTCCGATTTGTTTGAGATTGCTCCGGCTGACATCGGAGCAGAAAAATGGAATGTCAGCACCCTTTATTCTTTTCTCCAATTAAGGAAGAAAAGTGAGGGTGATGTTCTTTATGATTATGATTTGTAGCGGTGCGATCCTGGCCCGATGTTAAGAGGGTGCATCGCAGCGAATGTCTCATCCCTGTTGCAAATGCAGGGAATAAAAATGGAGGAAAAAATGAAAATCATTTTTTTAGCAATAATAATTGGCTTTATGAGCGCAATTATTTACGGTGACGAAGCTCCGGCAAGAATAGACGGATATTGCTACTACTGTAACACACAGGGTCAACCTATAGTTCTTGCTTGTTCAGTTGTTATTTATTGCAAAAGACTGCATGATGGTGTGGTTTTTGTTGGCAATTCTAAAAAATATGATCCCAGTTATTATGTAGCCCAATCGCCACCAGGCAATGATGTGTACATTGAACCAGGACCTAATAATTATTACGCTGTAGCAAGCTATAAATATAATTCAAGCGGTCCTTTTGCTGGTGCCTGGAAAATGGATTACACTGGTACCTACTACTATCCGCACAAAGATTTTTCTAGCGGACGATGCAACATCTACCTGAGAAGAATACCTGGAACTGAACCACAAGGCAGTGGTAATGATTGAAAATACGACCAAATGAGAGAGTTGCCCTACGAGGACTATTGCCCCGTAGGACAAAGGAGGCATTTATGATACCCAGTTTATTATTATTGTTGGTTACAACATGTGAATACAAGAATAGCTGGCTCGTCAGTGGGATATATGGCTGGGGATTTGCGATTAAAGATACTTTATTAGTCGTAACTTCAGCCTATGGGGCCGATATTATTAATATTGCTAATCCAGATGATCCAAAATTGATCTCAAATATTATGACCCCTGGTTTGTCTTTCGATGTCAAAATTCAGAATAACTTAGTTTTTATATGTGATGACTATGCCGGATTAAGAATTTTTGATATCTCTAATCCTGCTATTCCAGTCGCATTAGGCTACATAGACACCCCTGGTTTAGCATCAGCAATTTTTGTTAGAGATACTATTGCCTATTTAGCTGATGACTGGGAAGGACTTCGCATTATTAATGTGAGTAATCCTCTAAATCCTGTGGAATTGGGTTTTTTTGACACGCCGGGCAGGGCAATCTGTGTGGATGTCGTTGATACGCTTGCATATGTCAGTGATTATAACAAGGGTCTCATAATCTTAAATATTAAGAATCCCGCAAATCCGCAATTTGTAAGTCAATGGTATAATAATAATCTTGGTTCCATTGACGCGATTGATGTTAAAGATACACTTGTGTTTGTCACTGGATCATATTTGGTTGTTCCCCAGATCAAACAATTCTTTGTATTGAATGTTGCGGACCCAGCTAATCCTTTTTATGTTTCAGGAATAAGCCTACCACAACCACCAACATACGGTTTTGTTATTAAAGATACTATTGCATTTGTCTGTGCCCAAACTGCTGGTATAAGAGTAATCAATATTGCAAATCCTTTAAATATGCATGAAATTACCAATATTCCTGGATATCATTACAATAATTTAGCTATTTGTGATACGTTGCTTTTTACTGCTTACGACAGTTACACTATGAGAGATCACCGACTTAGAGTCTATGATGTATCGAGACTTGATACTATACATACAATAGGACAATTATTCACAAAGCCGTATGTAAGAAGAGTTTGTGTAGATAATAACACGCTGTTTGTTCTTACTTTCAAAGAATACACCGAAATCATAGCCTTTGATTGCACAAACCCGGAATCAATTCTTTTTCTTGATAGTATAGTGTTAGTGTCTCCTACAGATGGTTGCCTTTATGTTGAATTGCCATATATCTTTGTTGGTGGTGGTTGTTTGTCAATACTGGAATTCATTAATAACTCTTTTCAACATATTTTTTCAATTCCACGACAAACAGACGCTATTGTCAAGAAAGATAACTATTTATTCGCGGGCACAGAGTATCCGCCATACGGTTTGTATATATATGACATAACCAACCCTTTCTCACCCCAGATTGTTGACTCTTTATCCAGACGCTGCGATGATATTATAATTATTGATACATTCGCATACATAGTGTCCCTTCAATGGCTATATGGAATAAATATTGCAAATTTTCAGAATATCTCATTGGTCTGCAGTTTAAATACAAACCATTATCCTCAGACAATTGCCAAAGTACCCCCTTACATAATTGTTGGTAATGGTGATTGGAGTATACAGGTCATTGATGTTTCTCAACCAACAAATCCACAAATAGTTAATGATATTAACACACCTGATGGAAATTATCATTGCATTGTCAGTGATTCACTGCTTTTTGTTGCCAATAGCACTCATGGGTTGAGCATCTATGATATCAGCAACCCAGTATCACCTGTTCTAATTGATAGTTGCGATACACCTGCGTGGTGCAATTTTATTGCCCAAACAGGTAATTATGTTTATGTGGCGGACGAAGTATGCCTTGGTTTGATTAAATTTTCGAACCTGTGTATTGTAGAAGATAACCTGCAATTTATCAAAGATAAGCCAATCGCATATCCAAATCCCTTTGTTCACACTACTAATATTAGCGTCCCAGTGACCTGGGGTTCTCAAATGATTTCCCTCTGTATCTATGATGTAACAGGGAGATTAGTAAACCGATTTAATGATTTGACCTCAGCCCAAGGCAGATCCACTATGGGCGAAAATCACCAATCAGCAATCACCTGGAATGGTTGCGATGACAATGGTAGAATAGTTCCAGCGGGTACTTACTTTGTAACTATGACTAATCACCACTCTAAAGAATTCGTCTGTCAGAAAGTTATTAAGGTTGAGTAATACTTAAGAACACAAACCAAATTGGTATTACTAACATAAAGTATAATATACCGGCGCTATTAGTTAAATATTAAACATTCAAAGAAGAGATTTCTGTTGATATTTGTGTTAATAACCCCAGATTTCGTTGAGATATACACTTCTTCTACATGCAGGACATAAGAACCTTAAATGTTCACTCCGATAAGGTGGCATTTCACCTGATTTAGGAATTGGCTCCTCGCCTAATTCCTGAGCTAATACAAGAAATAGATTGGGATTGGCGTAGGCAAGTTCACCAACCCTCCTCGCAATCCAGAGCAGATGTGCCCGGGTAGTAATAACCTCACCGCACCGCTCGCACAAAATCAGTTCTTTTTCAATGGCATTTTCATAGCCCTGTTTCGTAATCTGTGCCAGTTCGTATTCAGTAGTATGTTTAATTCCTTCTTTTGTTGTGCAGTATGCCACACACTGGCCACAGTATACACACCTCTCTTGATAATGTATTTCCCTTCTAATCTTTTTGATCTTATCATCAATCTGGGCACGGGCATTTGCCGGACAGACCTCAACACAGGCACCACACAGTATACACTTATCAAAATTGAACTCTATTTTGCCACGAAACCGCGGAGCTGCAGGCGAGGGTTTGAACGGGAATTTACTTGTATAAGGACCTTTGATAATTGCTCTTATTGCCTCAGCAAGTTCTCTCAGTTTTGGTTTTCGCATTTATTGCTCCTCTTTTTCAATATTCTGTCCACCTAATTTTTCTTCACCATACTTATCAACTATTGATTCCTTCCATAGTTTAATTCCATAATGAAGTGAACCTTTAATCAAGGCATGGGCACCGACCGGGTTTGTCAGTAACAGGAATATGCCGCAGATCAATGCCTTTATACCGGTCTGCGAAAATCCAAAAAGCAAAAATATTCCCACCATCAAACCAAATGAACCAAGCGTAACACACTTTGTTGAAGTCTGAAGACGATTGTAGATATCCGGGAATCTAACAAGACCAACTGTTCCGAGAAGATTGAAGAGAATACCAATCCAGATAATTATCCAGCCAATAGGACTAATCATCAAGACTCCTTTTCTCAAGATATTTTGATAGAGCCACAGTACCGATAAAACTGAAGAGTGCAATGATGATTGCCAGATCCATTAGATAGGGCAGGTTAAAGAAAACTGCTGTGAGTGCAGTGATATTGACAAAAATAGTACCCATAATATCCACACCAACCGCGCGGTCTGGAATTGTCGGACCCTGCTGAATTCTATAGAGACACAGGAATGCGCTGAATGTAAGAACAATTAACATTGGAATCATCCATACCTCCAGGTAATTATTATTAGATTGGTTAAATAACTAATCAAATATCCTCCTCAAGAATCTTTCAAAGGGACGAGCAATTATCTTTGAGGCAGTTTCAATATCAGTTGACTGAACATAAATCCAGTGGATATAGAGAAAATCACCATCAATATCAACCGTCATTGTTCCAGGAGTAAGGGTAATTGAATTCGCAAGAAATACTTTGCCCGTATCTGATTTAAGCGTTGTTTTCACCTTTACAATACCGGGTTTTAATGGTCTTTCTGGATGTAGTGTTCTGTATGCAACATCCAGGTTTGCTTTTATCATATACCATATAAAAATGGGAATATAAATAATCAACCAGAATAACCTGTGGGGCTGTAAAAACTTTTTGGGATTTTCAGTAAAATATCCGGCATAGAAAATGGTTCCAATGAGCACAACAATAATGCCAGCGACAAGGTGGTCAATATTTGTTGTCAGTGTGAGCAAAAGCCATAGCACAAAACCAATAACAAAATAAATCACATATTTCATAACGAACCCCCAAAAATGAGATTGATATATTCACTGCCTCTGAGCAGTGCATCGGTCGCAGGCTGAATCACTAAATCAAAAAGAGGTTTGTAGCCAATACCGAGCAAAATAACCAGAACTACCAGCAATACCATGGCAACACGCATAAGAAAAGGCGATTCACTCACCGGCTGACCATTTTTCTTCATAAATGCGCTATTCTCTATTTTCAAAAGATAACCAAGCGTAACACCACTGAATGCCACAGCAAGGATAGCAACCCACAAAAAGCCCTGCTTTATCGCACCCAGGGCAATCAAAAACTTCGCAAAGAAACCAACAAGTGGTGGCATGCCAATCAGGGAAAGCGCACCGAATCGAAAACTCCAGGCAGTCGTGGGCATATTCTCACCAAGCCCAGAAAGTTTATCAAGGTCTCTTGTTCCTGTTGAATATACTACAGAACCAGAAGTCAAGAAGAGTAACGCCTTTGAAATTCCGTGAGCAAGAATATAGAGTATGGCACCCGCCACACCATAAAAATTACCAATACCAAAACCAAGCATTATATAGCCAACCTGTGAAACTGTTGAATACCCGAGCAATCGTTTGTAATCCTTTTGACTCAATGCAGTCACGCCGGCAAAGATTATTGATAATAATCCAAGCCCAATCAATAGGTCAAAGAAAAACGGCGCATTATCGCGACTCAGACCAAAGATATTAAAAATAAACCGTGCACTGGTATAAATGCCGAGGACCTTAATGAATACACCTGATAGCAGACTGGAGATTGGTGCGGGTGCTGCGGGATGTGCATCAGGAAGCCAGAAATGAAAAGGCACAAGTGCTGCCTTTATCAAAAAGGCAAACAACATCAAACCGAGTACTGTCCAGAAAAATGTAGTATTCTTTATTGACTGAAGCGATAACGCAATGTCTGCAAGGTTCAGCGTAGATGTCCTGGCGTATATCAGCGCAATTGTCAATAATAATGTCATACCCGCAATCTCACCCATCACCATATACTTAAATGATGCCTCAAGTTCTTCTGGTTCCACTCCAAAACTAACAAGTGCATACGAAGCAATCGCAGAAATCTCAATCCAGACAAACATATTGAACAAATCACCAGTGACAGAAATACCCATTAGACCGGTTGTAACAAGCATATATAGTGTCCAGAACTTCCAATGTCCGGTATAGTGATTCAGATAGCGCACAGCAAAAATTGCTCCAGAAAAAACAACAATAGAAATTAGAAAAACCATAAACGCGGAAAAGGCATCAAAACCAAAAATAATACCTATTGGTGGTTGCCAGTTGCCGAATTTGTAGACAATCATAGGTTCTATCTGCACAGCAGCAATACCGTAAAGGGCAAGCACAAAAAGAATGAATGAAGTTAGATTACCAATGATCGGTGCAAATGGCTTCCACACCTTTGAAAGCAGTGGAATAATAAAAGCGGCAAATAAAGGCAGAGCGATAAGTAAAGGCAGAAACACCATAATAACCTCACCCTCTTAATTTCTTTATTTCATTCACATCCAGGGTCTTATATTTCTCGTATATCCGCACGATGAACGACAATAATAGAGCAGTCGTACCCAGACCAATCACAATCGCAGTCAGCACGAGTGCCTGCGGAATTGGGTCAACGAAATTGTGTGGCACATCTAATCTGGTAATGATTGGTGCTATTGCATCTTTCTTAAACCCGATTAAGGCAAATAACAGATTAACTGCATATTCCATAATCGCAAAGCCAATCGCAATCTTCACCAGATTTTTCTTTGTTGCCACTGCATACAAGCCAATTACAAACAAAACCACACAACTTCCAAAAATAATCATCAATCCTCCATTACATATTTAACTGCTGCGAGTGCAAGAAAAATAGAAAACAATCCAGCAGAAACCTTTATGCCGATTGCGATATTGCACAAGGGAATTAGTCCCGCACTCAGAAGATGTAGTGGTCTGCCCGTGCCAAAAACCGGTGCATTCAGAAAGAAGACACCGGCAACAACCAAACCAGTAAATGCCGCTCCCCAGAAAAGTAATCCACCAATACTTTCAAAGATTGACCCCACTAACGCAGATTTATATTCCTTGTGTGCTTCATTTCCGAAAGAAAGTGTCCTGAGGATTAGTGCTCCTGCTATGATCACTCCACCGGCAAATCCACCACCAGGCGTCAAATGACCGTGAAGAACAATGTAAATACCATACATAAAAATAAACCCACTGACAAGATTAGTAATTCTTTTTACGATCAAACTCATACCGGACATAGAACCTCCTACCTCCTGCCTATTTTTCTCATCACTGCCAGGACGCCAATCACTGAAGTAAATAACACAGTCGCCTCACCAAGTGTATCAAGACCACGAAAATCAAGGATAATATCAGCAACAATATTTGCACCGCCAGCACTTGACATTCCCATTCTTATATATTCACTTGCAACTTTCATTATTGGTGAACCAAATGCAGGCAGTTCCTTAAAGATTCTCTCAATTGTAATGAAAAATAAGACTATAAATATACCAAAGAATATCATACCCCAGACATTGGAAATCCCGAATTTTTTGCCTATCGTATCATCTGTATCAGTAGTTCTAAAGATCACCGCCACAAAAATTATCACAGTCAAAATCTCAACAACAATCTGAACAATCGCCAGATCAGGCGCCTGCAACAAAATAAATAGAATTGCCACAGAAAAACCAACAGCACCCACCGCGATCGCAGCAGCAAGCAGGTTCTTGATTTCAATTGCAATTATCGCCGCAACAATCATAAAAATCAAAAATAGATATATCTCTATCATTTTATCCCCTTAGCCCCAGTAATATTAAAAGAATCATCCCACCCAAAAAAATCCAGCCGAGATAACCCGGTAGTTCACCCGAATGCAGAATAGATAAGATTCTACCAGAAGAAACAATAATATCTGAAAGAACCCTGTAAGCCCTGACAAAAAATTGATTTATCACATCACGGAAAAGTACAGAAAAACCACCCAGAACACCGCGCAGGTAATTATAAAAATCAAATGCTCCTTCTTCGCCAAACCTGTATGTCTTTTCAAGCATATCAATACCATGAACTGATGAATAAAAATTCGGTCCGGTAATCCTTATCTGTTCTGTATCCAGTATCTCACCACCGGTAAAAACCCTGCTCTTTCTTGGTTTTAACGCAGTTCCAAAGACGAAAATTATAAAACCAATGACAATGCCCAGAATCATCAGAATGGTTGTTAGTCCTGCAGACCAGAAGCCAATCTCCTTAACCTTCAAAAATTGTAAAGAAGGATAGATCAATTTTGCCAGCGGTATCTGCTGGGCAAAGATGCCGAAAATGATACAGAACAATGCAAGAACCAGTGTTGGTGTAATCATACCAAATCTCACTTCACGAACCTTATCATATTCAGCAGGCCTTTCACCTAAGAAGAGCGAGTGTATCATTTTCAGGAATGAAGCAAGGGTTAATACACTTCCAAACATGGCAGCAATCAAAAATACCGCCCAGAAACTGATTTCTTTATTGAGTTCAATAATCCCCTGATAAACCATCCATTTAGAATAAAACCCATTGAATGGCGGCACACCAGAAATAGCAAAAGCAGCAATGATAAAGCACAACATGGTCAAAGGCATTCTTGTGCCGAGACCACCAAGATTATCAAGTTCAGTTGTTCGGGTGCGATACTCAACTGAACCAGCAGAAAGGAACAGACATGCCTTGTATATGGCGTGATTAATCATGTGAAATAGACCGCCAGCAATGCCCACAGGAACACCGGTTCCAATACCAAGAACCATATAACCTACCTGTGATACAGCATGAAACGACAGAAGTCTCATTGCTTCCTTTTGCACCAGTGCCATCATTACCGCAAAGATTATGGTAATGGCGCCAATCACCATGAGCGTAATTCTTATGGGCATTGACTGGGTAATATCAAATAAAAAGTAGGAAATACGCACGAGAAAATAAATGCCCAGGAGTTTATCAAGGCTTGCTGGAATATAAGCCATTGTTGAAGCAGGCACAACCTTTGCTGACTCAGGAATCCAGGTATGTAAAGGCATTGAGCCAGCCTTGGCAAGGGCGCCAATCAATAGTAGAATATAGGCAGAGATTAATGCGCCGTTGTTAAGGGGTAGCAGTGGTGTGCTCGGTAAATTGGCATTACCATTAACCACATAGATAATAATAATCCCCAGCATCATAACAAAGTCTGATACTCCAACAATCGTCAGAGCCTTTCTTGCAACCAGAACACTTTCTTTCTTACCAACAAGCAGTATGCCGTATAGTGAAAACACAAGCATATTCCAGAAAATCAGCAACATAATGAGATTACCACTTAAGATTACGCCGTTTGCACCAGAAAGTATCAAACCAAGGTATAATTGATAGACTCCCTCTCCTGGCATTTTTGACATTGAAACAACCGAGTATAATAATACAAGTAATGCAAATATGGAATTAAATAGAAGAATGAACCTTGTTAGATCATCGACATAGATTCTGAAATCAATACCGCCAACGCTTGCAATATCAAAAGACTGATTGGAAAAAAACAGGAAAATCCACAAGGAAAAATAGAATGGCAGAACAAATCCCAAAAATCCCATTACATTGCGCAGACGCTTTATCAGAAATCCCAATAATCCACAGAGCATCGGAAGAATCAAAACATAATAAATCGCATTCATTTATTAACCTCCAATAAATGTTAGTATTTCATAAAAGAAAATACCAAGTAATAATGAAAGCAAGGTCAGAACAAAAACAACACCTGTCTCAACAATACCGGGCTTGCGTGCAGTCTTAAACTGTGCAATATCACATTTTTCACCATAAAACAGTTCGTGGTAGAATCTGTCGCTATAAAGCAGCGTGAATATTGCTGAAGCAATGGCAATAAAACCAAAATATATATTCTTTTGCACTGCGCCAATTAACACCATCAGCTTTGCGAAAAATCCAATCAACGGGAAAAAACCCACAATTGAACCAAATAACAATGCCATCATTACAGTCAAAACCGGTGAAACCTTCAGCATACAGGAAATATTCTTAATATTTGCTTCACCAGTAACATCCTCAATAGTTCCCACACCATAAAACAACCCGGATTTTGCAATGGCATGGGCAAGGATATACAGCATTGCACCATGAATACCAAAAGTCCCACCCACTGAAAGACCAAGCAGTATAAAACCTATCTGGCTAATGGTTGAGTAGGCAAGCAGATATCTCAAACGATTTGTCCGATAGGCTGAACCACCAGCAATCAAACTTGAGGCAACACTGACCCATGCAACAACCAAAAAGAAATCTGATGGTAGCGCAGGATTATCACAGAATAATCTGAAAAATAGAACAAGACCGAGATTCTCAGCAATACCAGCCAGACAACCACCAATGGCAGATGGTATAGAAGCATAAGCAGGAATCAACCAGAAATGTAATGGTAGAATGACTGACTTTGCCAGAATACCGATCGTAATAAGTACAATGGCTGGGGTACTGATATGGTGAATTTGTGGAATCAAAAATGTATTATTATCAAGATAAAGTATACCAATCCCGACAAGCATTATGGCGGCAGAGATAAAGTTAGTAATAAAAACAACATTTCCTGAACTAATCTGCTCGGGCTGGCGATAAAATACTACTGCCCTCCAGACCGCAAAAGTCGCTATCTCCCAGAAAATGAAGATGTATAATAGATTTACAGATAAAGCAACACCTATGCCCGAAAGGACTATCAATAGAAGCATAATGTAGTATTCAAGTTTATGTCCTTTCTGACGAATTGTTGCCAGGGCATAAATAAATGACATCAATCCTATCAGAATAAAAGTTATAGATAAGAAAATTCCAAATTTGTCAGCAATAAATCCAAAATCCATCATGGAAATATGCCTCCGCTGGTAATCATCTTCTGTACTTCCTGATTAATTTTTCGGTCTTTTCATGGGAAAGTCTGAGTAGGTCTTTCCCTGTATATTTGACCCTACCATCTTCATAAACAATAGTACGCTCAGTACAGCAGTAGCAGGGATCAACTGCAGCAAGCACAAGTGCAGCATCAGCAATAGAATAACCTTTGACTGCAACTACATTTGAAGCGATATTCATATAACTTGGTGCCCTGATTTTGTGTCTTACAGGCATATTTGAACCATTGGAACGGACATAGTGAAAGACCTCTCCCCTGGGCGCTTCATGTCTGCCAATACCTTCACCAACCGGAATATCTTCAATTCTTGCTTCAATAGGACCATCAGGCATATTTTTCAGACACTGTCGGACAATCCGAATTGACTCAAAGCATTCCAATAATCTGACCTTTGCCTTTGCAAGCACATCACCTTCTTCAAATACTACAATATCCCAATCAACTTTGTCATAGGCATCATAGGGATCATCTTTACGGACATCAATCGTCAAACCTGAACCACGGGCAGTTGGACCCAACACACCATAGGCTATTGCGTCCTCTTTTTTCAAGATCCCAACACCTTCAAGCCGGGCGCGAATCACCGGGTCGTCCAGAATTGCCTTTGTCAACATATCAGTCTTTTTTTCAACAATATTCAGATATTCAAGGATTTTAGGGTAGTCTTCGGGCAGAATATCCCTTCGTGCACCGCCAATCTTATTGATTGCATAGTGGTTTCTATTACCCATAATAAGTTCAAACAGGTCAAGCAAAGGCTCACGATAACGCCATGCCCACATCCAGACTGTATTATAACCGATAAAATGACCCGCAAGGCCAAGCCATAGATAATGGGAATGGATACGCTCAAGTTCGCCGATAATTGTTCTTATATATTGTGCCCTTGGTGGCGGTTGAATTTTACAGATATCTTCCACTGCAAGAACATAAGCATAGGGATGGGAATCCGAACAAATGCCACAAATTCTTTCAACCAGAAACGGCACCTGGTCAAATGTCATTGTCTGGGCAATATATTCATGGCCCCTATGGTTATAGCCAATATTTATCTCAAGGTCAACTACCTTTTCACCTTCCACAATCAATTTGAAGAATTCGGGTTCTTCCTGTAAGGGATGATACGGACCAATGGGAACAACTCTGTATTTTGAATCTCGGGTTTCGGATTTCGGATCTGGATTATCTCGAGCAGTCATCTGAATCTCCCTTCACCCTCACCTTAATCCTCTCCCTTCAAGCCTGTCCGCTTCAGGCGGAGGAGAGGGAGGGGTGAGGGTTTCATAATCTCTCCTTAATGGATATGTCTTCTCTGGCCAGTCATCAGAAGTAAGGAGCGGAACAGGATTTGGATGTCCAACAAACTCCACACCGAGTAATTCATGAATCTCCCGTTCAATCCAGTTAGCAGCTGGCAGAAAGTCTGATAGGCTCTTAGTTTTTGGGTCATCTTTTGGTATCAGTGTCTTTATGTTGTAATAGGTTCCTGATGGATCATGTGAAAAATGATACAGAATCTCTATGCCATCCCTGGTATCAATGCCCGTTGCAATTGACAGTCTGCAGCCGAAATCTTTGAATAGATACTTGGCAAAATCATAGACTCTATCACGGTTTATTTTGAGATAGGTTCTTCTTGGTGAATGTATCTTTACCTCCACTTCAGGGAAGCGCTTTTTTATTTTATCCAGCATTTCCTTTGAATATTCTTTATTTGTCATAACCAATCCTCAAAAATCACCCCAATCGTTTTAAAGCCTTTACTACGCCCATAATAATTGCTTCAGGTTTGGGTGGACAGCCGGGAATATAGACATCAATCGGAAGATGTTTATCATAAGGTCCAACAACATTATAAGATTTCTCAAACATATGGCAATGACAGGTACAGGTTCCCACGCCAATAACCAGACAGGGTTTTGGTGTCTGCTCATAAACCCTGAGCACCCTCGGTAAGCTTTTGCGATTCAGAACACCGGTGACCAGCAGTGCATCGGCATGTCTTGGTGAACCAACAAGCACAATCCCAAATCTTTCCACATCCCAGCGCGGTGTTAGCACATCAAGAATTTCAATATCACAATTATTGCACGAAGCAGCAGCAACATGAAAAACCCACGGCGATTTTTTTAGTCCCCAGAGTTTCAGATTACCCATGTTATTCTCCTATAATCCATTAACCGAGAATATCAACCCAATAACTGAGAGACCGCCAAGCAAGAACCAAAAGAATTTCAAAGCCTGGTCAATTCTCAATCTGGGGTTGGTATTCTTAATCAAAATAATCAAAACGATTATTAACAAAAATTTGAGAATAGCCCACAAGTCTATAATACCACCCCAGAGCAATGAAATCATAAACACTGGTAATAAGAAAAGCATCATTGCCCGTGTAATTTTGTATATTGCAAGAGTAACACCTGAATATTCAATATATGGTCCAGCCATAATCTCCTGCTCTGCCTCAGGTATATCAAATGGGACAAAACCAAGTTTTGCCTGTATCACAAGCAGGAATACAATTGCATAGATAACCCCTGAAATTGAATACAAAAATGGGCCATTAGCTCTCTGAACCGCAAGAATGTCTCCAAATTTAATTGTGCCGCCAGATTTGATTACAATGCCTGCAATGGCAATCAAAAATGGCAATTCGTATGCAAAATACTGGGTCATTTCTCTTGAAGCACCAACGCTCGCAAGAGGATTTTTTGACGCAGAACCGCCAATGATTACACCAATCGGTGGCAGGGCAAGCAAATAGATCATAACAATCAAATCTCCAGCAAAAGAACTATTGGGCAAGAAATTCATAGAAAAGAGCATGACTGATAGTATTGCCATTGAAACCAAACCCAGCAGCGGTCCCAGATAAAAGAGAACTGTTGATGCGCCCTTTGGAATCATTGTCTCTTTCAATAACAACTTCATAAAATCAGCATAAGGTTGATACCATGGTGGTCCAACACGCATTTGAACCATTGCCGTCACTTTCCTGTCTATCCAGGTCAAGAACATACCAACTACCGCAGTGAAGATGAAACCAGGAAATACAATATAAGCAAAAAGCAGTCCAAGAATATTCACTACTTCCTCCTCACAAACGCATCTCTGGATAACATTCTCATACCGATTTCCATCTTCTTTATCTCTTCTTCTTCAAGGTATTGGAGCGCACCTGAAGAACAGGCAGATACACACCTTGGTCCGTCTGCACGGTCTTTACACAGATTACATTTCTGCGAAATGTGCCGCACAAGTGGCGCATCAATGACACCGAAAGGACAGGCATAAGCACAACTCTTACAGCCAATGCAGATAAATGAAGACCTTGTAACCAATCCAGTCTTCTCATCACGGGTTATCGCATTTACCGGGCATGATGCAACACACAATGCCTCTTTGCAATGTTTGCACGCAAGGGGTAAATAGGCAGATTTTTCAATACTGCCATGCCTGATTCTTGACTCGCCCTTGAATGCCACCTTGCACGCGGCTTCACAGGAACGGCAACCACAGCACAGATCAAGATCAAGAACTATTCTTCTTGCCATACTTTCACCTCAGCAGGCACAAAATTGATAAAACCATCTTCAATCTCAATATCAAAAATGCCACGCACATCAGGAGTTTCTGGTTGAGTAAAAAGATACCCTTCAGGCACTTCATCAGTTATCCTTATACGCATCTTTACTTTATGTTTCTCTGATTCAACAACCACCCAATCGCCAGGTTCTATTCCTTTTTCTTTTGCATCAACTGGATTCATTTTCAGAAATGGTGGTTCTAATAACCCGAGGTAATTATACGAACTTTTTTCACCCAAAATCACCAATCCCCTGTGTGTTTTAGCAGACTTTTCAAGCACCTTTTTGGCAGTAGTCTCAACATCTATTTTCTGCGTATGACTTTTCTTAATCTCAACTGGCTCATAGTCGCTATCAATCCTGTTCAGCAACTCCGTAATATTATGAGCACCGCTGGCAGGTTTTATCCCTGAAATGGACTTTGTTCCAAAAGTTGTCAGAAAGCTACCAGTCTTTTCAATATTCAGTGCTGCTGGTAATTGAACAAAATTCTTAAATCTTAATACCGATGTTGCATATATGTTCACACCGCGCAAATATTCCTGTATTTGCGGATAATAGAAAGGAAACAACTCACCAAAATTTATTAGATATTTAATTTGATTATCACTTATTTGACTCATAATGTTTGTGAAAGATTCAAGTTTGTTTGCATGAACAAATTCAAAAACAGGCATAACCTTTTTGCCCGTGTATTCACTCAATATCCGCAACCCTTCTGGAAATAGCTCGGGGTGATATGAATGAGCAAAAGGCAATGTCGCAATGATCAAACCATTGCCTGCCTCCTTAAAGTCTTTTGCGATTGTCCGCAAAACTTTTTCCGGAACATCTGTCAATACAGAAGATTCAACGCCGTCGGGCAGTTTGCCGGCAAGTGCAAATGGTATCAAGGAATACATTCCAGGTTTGGTCATTATGAAATCAGTGGCAAAATATGATGTATGGGTAACCAGGGAATCAATCACAACCAACCGGTTTTTTCGGTCTGACAGTTTCCAGTTGATAATGCTCTTTGAAATCATTGGTGCATAATTGAAAATGTCGCCAAAAACGACTATCATCTGACTTCGGGCAATGTCCTCAAGAGTTAACCCGGACTTATCTTCAACAAAATTCCTCAGCAAAGATTCTGGTTCAAAGTATGAAGATACAATGTTTTTGATATTGTATCTTGTGCAGAAACCAATAATTGCATTTTCCTCTTCAATCGTGACATTCCGGTCAATTGCTACAGCAATTGAATCGGGCTGTGTTAAAATTCTTTTCAGGTCAGTTATAATCTTTTCTGGTTCAGCATATTTGTTGTGGATTACAGGGACACACAGTCTTTTTGGATGATCCAGATAAACCACTGAGGCACTTCCACGCGGACAAACCCTGCCATTATTCGGTGTATCCTTTAGATACTCCACACCTTTGATACCAAAATCATCAAATTCAATACCGAGTTCGCAACCAAAACTGCAAAATGTACAGAGTGTTTTCTTAATCACAGAAATGGATCCTCAATATCTTTTACATCTTTCCAGGTTAGCACAGGTCCGTCCTTGCAAACATAGAATTTGCCAACCCGACAGTGATTACATTTACCAATTCCGCAGGACATATTCTTTTCCATTGATAGATATATGTTTGTATCCTTAAAGCCTGCTTCAACAAGCCGCATTGTCGTGAATTTCATCATCAAAGGAGGTCCGCACACAATTGCCGGTGTTGTCTTGATATCAACTGGAATCTCATCAAGAATGGTTGTTACGACACCAACCCTGCCTTTCCACTCATCATCACCAACATCAACTGTTAACAAAATGTCAACCTTTTTCTTTTTCTGCCACTCAGGCAAAAGATACTTATAGACAATATCCTTGGGTGTCCGTGCCCCATACCTAATATAAATGGTCTTATAGTCACTGATATTTTCAACAAGTGCAAGGAATAATGAACGTAATGGTGCAAAACCAACACCTCCACCAACAATAAAAACATCCTTCTTTTTGAAATTATCAAGGGGATATGGTTTGCCAAAAGGACCGCGCACACCAACCATATCGCCTTCTTTCAACGCAAAGAGCGCCTGGGTAAGCCTTCCAACCTTCATTATGGTGAATTCAAGGTCACTGGCATAAGGTGAAGAAGAAGGTGTGAATGGTGCTTCACCAAAACCTGGCACGGTCAATTCTGCGAATTGTCCTGCCTGAAATTCTATGGGTTTACCATCAAGAACAAAGGTTGTGATTGTCGGTGTTTCAGGAATAATTTTCTTGATTTTTGTCAGTCGCGGTTCGTAAGGGTTCATAGTCCGCTCAGTATCTCCCTGATATCAATTCTTGCCGAGCAGCCAACAAAACACCTGCCACAGCCTGAGCATGCATAAATCTTCTCGTACTGGTGGAAATAGTTGAACTTGCACTGAAACCTGTTCCAAAATCTCTCATCAAATCGGCTCCGGGGATTAGCACCACCACCAACCCGCGCATATGCCGCATAATAGCACGCATCCCAGGTTCTAATTCTTTCCACATTTTCGCCTTTTTTATAGTCACTCAAAAGAAAGCAATAACATGTTGGACAGCCGTGTAAACAGGAAAAACACTCCACGCACTCATCCCGTGTTTTACGCATAATATTCCTATCAGCCTTCTCAACCAGTTCAGAAATCTCTCTTTTCAACTGTTTCTGATTGATCGCACGCAATTTTTCTTCTGCCTTTTTCCGCTTTTCATCACGTTCAATGATTAATTGGTCTTTTACCCCGCTAAAAAGGTCTTTGTTCGCTTCAATCAATGAACTTCCCTGGTCTGTAAAGACTTCAAAGACATAACCTCCTTCAACAACTGAAATATTACCATCGCTGATACCTGTGGCATACGGTTTCAACCCGACAAAATTACAAAAACAACTTGCCTGAGGCTCTGGGCAATCCGCTGAAAAAACAATTGTGTTTTCCCTTCTTTCCTTATATATATTGTCCTCAGGTTCCCAGTTTAAGAAAACCCTGTCATAAACTTCTATACCTCTGAGGTCACAGTTCTTTACTCCCATTATCACACGCAATTCAGACCTTGTCACCAAAGAGGTAGGAAACCTGGCAACAGTATCTCTGCTTGGGAAAAAGAAATGCTTAATGTTTTCACTAGTTCTGATATTATTGAAATCTGGTGTGCACTGATTATCTGCACGATATTGCACAAAATGGCTCTTGCCGTCTTCTGAGAATGGGTAAAACACCTTTGCTTTCTCAGAGACTCTCTTAATGAATTCAGTTAATGCGCGGGTGGGCAAAAATAAATTCATTTAGAAAATAATTATATTTAAAAAAAGAAAAAAGTCAATAAAAAAGTTATCTGAAGTCCTCTCCACTTTTATTCTCCTTCTGGAAGTAGATAGCAGTGAAATTTAATTGATTTACACCTCCCTGCTACCCACAATCCAATTCTGAAAATACTCAATAAACATCTGGACTATACTGAGACCCTTAGGGACTGGACACGGGTGATTTGTAGAGGTAAAATAGAATAGATAAATTAACAGTAGGAGGCAAGCGATGAAAAAGAGAAATTGGGTGGTTGAAGAGAAGTTAGCGATTGTTCTTGAGGGTCTTAAAGAAAAGCGTTCGGTTGCCGAGATTTGCCGGGAGCATCAGATTAGTCAGAGGCGCTTGTCAAAAATGTTGTGTATGAGTATAATTATCTTAGAATCTGGTTTCATAAATCTGCTTTCATCCATTGGGTTTTAGGTTTACTCCGGGACCAGATCCTGTGCACTTGTAGATTTTAGCCGCAGCAGCCATTTCTTGTTCGGCCTTTTTCAATTCAGTTTTTAGACTCTCATCAACACCCTTAAATTTTAGCCGGTGAATTTTGAGCAGTTCATACTCATGGGCCTTAAAATGGGTATTTGCCACAATCCATTTGCTTTCACTAAGGCGATCCAATTGCAAGATGATATTAATCCCTAAGACTTCTTCACTCTGAAAAAATCCCCCCATATGTTGCCGCAGCCACTCAAGACGCCGATGAAAATTCTCCGAGACATTAGTCGTAGAGATATACTTCCGAATCGGCTCAGGATACTTAAGAAAGGTCAAGGATTGCTCCCGTTTGAGCCAAACCTGGGCCATAAAGCTTTTGTAGCTCTCCTGATAATCTAAGATTAGCCTTTCAAACTTTTGTAGCGCCTCCTCAAAGGAATTAACGATTTTTAGCTGACTGAATTGATCTTTGAAGTCTTTGGCATCCTCCTGGGACATATGCCGGGTGATATTTCTCTTAAAGTGGGTGAGGCAGAGTTGATGGTCAGTTTCGGGAAAGAGGTCCTTGATTGCCTCTTTTAAACCAGGAAAGTCATCCGAGACAATCAAAGAAATTTTGCGTAAGCCCCGCTGATGAGATCGTTGAAGATCTTAAGCCAGCCTTGCTTTTTCTCAAGTCCGGGTTCAAGATAAAAGCCAAGCAGGGTTTTCTTCCAATCCACCGTGATTCCAATGACTGTGTAGATGGTGATGGTAGCGACTTTATTCTTCTCTTTGTCCTTCATCTGGGCCTGGTAGGCATCAATATACAGGACAAAGACATCTTCAGGAAGTTCTTTCTGGACAAAGTCATAATAGCGGTTTTTCAATTCTTCGGTGATGGCTTCAATTTCTTTTGGTGAGTAACTTAGATTTAACTGGGAAAGGGTATTTCTTAGGCTGTTGGGTGAATAGCCATTCTGGATTAAGGCGAGCAGCAATTGGTCATAGCTTTCATCGGTTCTTTTGTAAGGTGCTGGTAGGAGCGAAGGTTTGAAGTTATAGAGCCGGGTGCGTGGCACATCAAGGGTTAATTTTCCCAGTGCGGTTTGCAGGTCGCGGGTATAAAAACCATTACCGACGTCGCCGCTGTGCTTTTCAAACAGCTCCCGCTCCGTGTGCATCAAGCTGTTAACCATTTGCTCTAAAAGCTCCTTGAGGCTTTTGCTGACAAAACCCCGCAACTCCTCTGGGCTGCCCAACACTTCTGTAACCTTCTCTTTGATGGCCTCTTTTGCCATCATTTCCATTGGGTTTGCGCTTTTTTCCTTCATGCTTACTTCTTTCTTTTTCTTGCATTCTCTTTAAAATAATAGTTTTTAATCTTTTCTTTCAAGGCTTTCATACACAACTTTTATTATACTCCCAAGGATTCGCTACAATTCACCGGACATGCGCAGGATAAGAATCAAGCTCTATGATGTCTGTGGAAGGTTGATGCTGGAAGAGGATATATTGAAATCAAGGGTTGGGGTGAATGAGGTCTTGATAAAACCAAATAAGCTTTCTGCTGGTGTCTATTTTGTGCGGTTAGAAAGTGAAGGTTGTGAGAGGATAGAGAAGGTTATCTTGTTGAAATAATGGGGAAAGGCAATTAATGGCAATTCAGGGTAAAGAAAGGCAGATTGTCAGGGAATATCAAGGGAGAGTTTCGTAGGGCAAGGCTTTAGAGGCTGTGTCATAACCCTGGTAGCGGTCGCATTTACCTGCCCGCCTCTCTGTTTTGCGGATTGACCCCTACAACTTACTGGTGTCATTCCTGCGAAAGCAGGAATCCAATTCCATTCCGCTCATCCACAAACCCACCACGCCAACTTGTTTTATTATTGCAGGGACAACCTTTATGGTTGTCCGATATATTTTTCTGTTTTTGTAGGGACAGACCTTGTGGCTGTCCGTTGTTTCGGACAGGGATAAACCCTGTCCCTACTGCATTTGTTTCAGCAAGCCTGAAGGCTTGCCCTACATTTGTTTCTCGGTCAGGGACAAACCCTGTCCCTACTGATGAAAGTCTTCGTCCGACTGAAGTCGGACGCTACAGATACTTCTTGATTATGTTTGATAAATCAAACCGCTACAAATCATTTTTTTATGGAGATAAATTCCCTACTCCTGAGAAAAGATTCATCGTTTATCGTTGTTCGTTTTCGCAGCCCGTATCGTTATTCGTTATTGGTTAATCGTTATTGAAAAATTACCGAA
>FWPV01001113.1_pt1 | contig 77423 bp, 55 predicted proteins | sample 2228371 | NCBI WGS metagenome assembly FWPV01 (sample SAMEA103939776, study PRJEB20133) | metagenome
ATTTATTAATTAAGAATTATTTTTTCTTATTATATTTTGATTTATGAAATAATTCATCCAATTGTTTTGATATTTTCGCTGGATTTGTTAAAGGCATATCATTATTTTCTTCCACTTCATAATCGAGATACTTCGCTTTTTTCATTCTTTGGAAAAAAGGTAATTTAGTTCTGTTAGTTGTTTCTATATGTTCTCCCTTTTCATTTATAATTATTACTTTGGGTAAAAATGCACCTGGTTTTCCTATAAATTTATCCATTATTTTTACCGCTTCATCAAATTCTTCCCTGGTAGCCCTTCCAAGCGCTTCGTATCTGTATATTTTTTTATCATCCCAGGTTGAAATCGTTGCATAACTTTCTGATATCTTTTCATCAATATTTACATTAATATTTAATTCATCATAACCTGAGGGCATTAATAATACTTTACCTCTGCCACCATCAACATTTGTTACATATCTTGGTACGGTTATACCTGAAATCCAACCCTGGAGATGTTTTATATAAATTTGGCCTATTTGAACTGGTACAATAAAATGAACTAATCCTTTTTCTTTATGACATTGTAATAAATAATAAGGATGAATCCCAATCCATAACATTCTTCTGAATGTTTCTGCTAATGTTTTATAATAATCATTAACATGATTAAGCAGAACAGTCTGGTTCCTGATAGTAAAACCAAAAGAATTGATTTTTTTTACTGCGTCCCTCAGGTCTTTTGTAATTTCCTGATAGTGATTTAAATGGGTCATAAAGTAAACATATTTTTCCTCGTCTTTGTTATATCTGTTAGCAGATTTTTTTATCAATTCAAGTAATTCATATGTAATTGCCATCGGAAGTACCACAGGAACTCTTGTTGCAATTCTTATGACTCTTAAATGTGGAATTTTACTTAATTCTTCCAGTACATATTTTAATCTTTTCTTACTAATTCTTAAAGCATCACCACCTGTAACAAGAACTTCATCTATATTTTTGTTATAATTAATATAAAAAATTCCTTTATTGATATCAGTTAAATTCATATCAGTAGAAGCATCAAGTGATTTTGCTCTCTGACAATGCACGCAATATGAAGCACAACTTGTATTTTTAGCAACAAAGAGTGCAAGTCTGTTTGGATATCGTTGGTAGGCAGCTCCGTAGGAGCGGGAAGATTCAGACATTGCACCTTCAATACCTGTATTTTTAAATAGCAAATTTGCTGGTGTTGGTACGCATTGCCAGAAGATAGGGCATAGTCTTTTATAGGGCTTTTCAAACTCTGGCATTACAGGATTAAACGGGTCTCCTTGCATCAGAGAAGCATAATATGGGGTTATTCGTAAAGGATCTTTACCTTCACTTCTTAATTTAGATACAACCCTTTCAATTTCGCTTTCCTGATATGAATTTAATTTTATTACTTTTTTTAATTGTGTTACTGTTCGGATGGAATTTTTTAATTGCCATTCTGGATTATACCAATTTTCTTCTGTTATGTCTTTCCAAAGTTCAATTTCCCTGAAATCCCGTGGCGTGTAAAATATTTCTTTCTCCTTATTCATGCTAACCAAACCTCCTTTCTTTTATTAGTTTATAGAGATTGGGTGTAGTAGCTAAGGAATATTTATCTTTATCAAAAAAATATAACAATTTTACTGTTTAGATAAAAGTTTAAAATATTAAAATTATAAATTTTTTTATTTGAAACTATTTCCTCATTGTTTCAAGATAATTCAAAATTGATTGAATACATTCATCAAGGTTGTCGGAATTTAAAATTAGTGTGGGCTTTTTAGGTTTTACTTTATATTTCCTGTCATAATATTTTGTTAGCAATATTTCTGTGAATTCTTTTGCTTTGCCTGATTCTAAAAAATCTAGTAACTGCTGATAAATTTTATTACTTAATTCTCTCTTAAAAAATTTTTCTTTTTCTATCAATACATTTCTTAAATATGGTATTCCTCTTAAATCATCACTAAAATAATCTGCTATTATTCTCTCAACTCTTTTTTCAATTGAAGATTCTATCTGAATTGTTGGTGCAGATTCAATCTTTTTATACAGTGCATCAGGAATAAAAAAATCTCCTACTTTTTTACTCTCACTTTCTATTACAAAAAACCCATTGTAATATTTTGATTGTAAACCCTTCAGAATTTGAGAATAAATATTGTTTTCAAACGATGTCTGACTTTTAATAGGTTCAAAATTCCTGATTAAGTAAGGAATACTACCAAAAAGGGAAGAATAATGATGTGCTGCTTCTTCAAGGTCAATTACAGGGATATAATTTTTAAGATGATTTAAAATTAAGGTCTTACCAACCCCAGTCATGCCTGAAAGTTCAATTAACTTAATTTTATTTAATTCACTTTTCGATGTTTTATCTGAAAAAAAATTATTAACAATATTTCTATACGATTTAAAACCACCAATGATTGTTTTACATTCGTAGTTTAATTCATTAATCATTTTTGCAAGATATTTACTCCTTCCGCCACCTCGCCAACAGTATATATATATTCCCCTTTGGTGTGCTAAATTATTTTCAAGAAAATTTTTAAGATTCTCATATTTTTCATTAGCATATTCAACAGCTAATTGGAAAGCGGCTATTGTTGAATATTTTCTGTAAACTAAACCTACATTGTGTCTTTCTTCGTTTTTAAGAATAGGGAAATTATATGACTTTGGAATAGAACTTTCTTTATGCTCTTTTTCCGAACGTGCATCAATCAGTAATATACTATCATCCCGATAAATATTGGCAAGTATTTCTTCTATGTTTATTTTATCTACCTGATAATTGTTAAATGAATTGATTTTTGGTTTGATAGTCTCTAAATCGTAATTTCTGACATATAAAAATAATTCTCTGTCTGAATTGAAAATTTTCATAATCAAATCAAAAATGGAAAACAATAGTTCCAGCCTTATATTTGCTACTATCTTCTACATAACCAATAATTCTTGCTGTTTCATCACCTGCGTTATGTAATTCCTGCAAAAGAATTTTCGCATCGTTACTATCAACTGAAATTAAAAGCCCGCCTGATGTTTGCGGGTCGTATAAAAGATGTTCAAGCTTTTCATCAATATTACCTTCATTTATAACATATTCTTGCGTATAAATTCTGTTGGATTTATCAGCTCTTGTTAACATTTTCTTTTCTATTGCAGTAATTGCTCCGCTTAATATGGGTAAATCGCATACATTAATGTGAAAGACTACATTTGATGCTTTTGCCATCTGCATTGAATGGCCTGCAAGCCCAAACCCTGTAACATCAGTGCAGGCATTTGCATTTATTTTTAACATACAATCCGATGCATACTTATTTAGTCTTGTCATAGAATTTACAAGTTCTGTATATATATCTTCTTCAAGTTTATCGTATTTTATGCAATTGTTTAGCACCCCTGTTCCAAGTGCTTTTGTCAATATCAGTCTATCTCCTGGTTTAGAAGTAAAGTTGCTTTTAATATTTTTTGGGTTAATATAACCTGTTACCGCTAATCCATATATTATATTTGATACATCAACTGTATGACCACCAATAATTACACAACCAGCTTCTTTTGCTTTATCATTTCCTCCTCTTAATATTTCTTTTAGGATAGATAAATCTTCTTTTTGCGGATATGCAACAATATTAAGTGCATTCATAGGGGTCCCGCCCATAGCATAAACATCGCTTAAAGAATTAGTGGCTGCTATCATACCGAAGGTGTAAGGGTCATCAACTACCGGCGTAAAGAAATCTGTCGTATGTATCAAAGCATAATTATCGTTTATTTTATAAACGCCAGCATCATCACAACAATCAAAACCTATAATAACGTTATCATTACTATACCATTTAATATCTTTTAACAGATCACTTAGGAGGAAGGGGAATAATTTTGCAGCACATCCGGCAGAAGTTACCATTTGTGTTAATCTGATATTTTGATTTTTCATTTAAATATATTTGTTTATTAAACTTATTAATTGTTCTTTTCTAAATGGTTTGGAAAGATAATCAGAAAAACCACATTCCAACAAATATTCTCTATCTTTGAAATCAGAAAAACCAGTTACCGCAATAAAAGGAGTATTTTCATATTTCTCATTCTTTTTTAGTTCTTCTAATATTAGTATCCCGTCTTTTTCATTGCCCAGGTCTATATCTATAATGAACATATCATAATTATTATTGATTGCATTATCTATTGTATCCTTAATAGATGTAGTATAATCAATATGAAATTTATCTCCCAGATAAATTTGAATTAATTCTGCATTGGATATATTATCTTCTGCTAATAAGATTTTCCTGATTTTCTTTTCTTTATTAACTTTTATATCGGTTATATTATCATTCTCAAAATGTATCTTAATCATAAGTCTGTTTTTACTAATAATCTCAAAATTATGTTTAATTCTTAGTCTATTAAGAATCTTGCTTAATAAAATAATTTTAATTGAAAGGTTTTCTGATGTTACTATCCCTTTATTGCTGAGAATACTTTTTAATGTTATAATATTGCCTTCAAGAGATTTTTTTATCTTACCGGAAACATTTATAGAAAATGATTTATTTTTAATTTTCTTTAATTTAATTTCTAAAGATCCCTTCTCTGAAAGGTCGTTCATTGCAATAATTATTTCCTCTATAACAAATTTAATTATTTCGTTATTAACATTTACGAGAAATTTCTCTCTGTGACTTTGAGGAATGAACCTAACATTTTCTTTGTTCAGATTTATTTTATTCTTTGTTAAAATATCTTCGATAATTGATGATAAATCAACTTTTTCAGTACTTTCACTTTCATCAATATAATTCTTCTTGAATAATTCTTCAGCTGTAGCAAGCAAATTATTCAGATATTCAATTTGTGCTGATGTATGTTTACAAAAAGTTGCTGTTGGTTTTATCTCTTTGTTCTTAAAATTGTCTGATAATTTTTTAATTTCTCTTTTCAGTAAAATATTTATTGAGTCTTGAAGAACTGTTAAAATCTCAATTTCTGATTTTAGATTATGTCTGTTATTAAGGCTTTCATCATCTTCTTTTGTTTCTTGAATTTCTATTATAAAATTTGAGATTTTTCCTTTTGAATTATGTATCGGTGTGATTATTACATTTTCGTAGTATTGGTTACCGTCTTTTTTTTCGGCTAAATATTTTCCACTCCATACAATACCCTTGGTTATTGTATTTATCATTTCCGAGTATTTGTCTTTGTTTACATTATCGGATTTATAAACATTGTATTTTTTACCTATTACATCATCGGGACTAAATCCTGTCATATTTTTAAATGCTGAGTTTGCATATTCTATTATTAGTCTTTCATTAGTAATAATTACTGGATGTTGAATTATCTCAAATACATTTAATAATTTATCTGATGTTAGTCCTCTTTCGTCTGTTATATCTATTCCTATTGAAATCACACCGGTTACTTTTCTGTATTTTTTTAAAGGATAATTTTTCCACCTAATTAATCTTTCCTCTCCAGTCTTCGTTACAATATAATTTGTATAGTTTTCTGTTATTTGTCCCCGATTTATAAATCCTTTAAAAATTTCGAATACATCCGGATACTTTTTGGGTGAGACAAAAATATGATACCAGTTTTTCCCTATTACTTCTTCGCGTTTATATCCTGTTATTTTTTCTGCTGCATTATTAAAAATTTTTATTGTCCCTTCTAAATCAAGATTTAATACTATTGAATTTGTTTGTTCAATGAGTTCATTAATGAAAGCTGAGCTTTCTTGTAGCTCGTGCTCTATCTCCTTTAATTTGGTAATGTTTAGTATTACTCCGATTATTCCGCTTAGATTGCCTTCTAAATCGTAATATGGTGCTTTATGAAGCAGAAAATATTCTTCTTTTCCTGTTTCATTGTTTTTCTGATTATACTCTAAAATCTGATTTTTCTTTGTCTTTAGAATTTCTTTATCAAGTTCCTCAAATCGCTCTGCAGTTTCTTTGCTGTATAAATCATAAGCTGTTTTATTTATTATTTCATTTGGTTTCAAATTGAAAAATTCGGAAAATATTTTATTACAACCTTTATATTTTAGATTTAAATCCTTGTAGAAAATACTGGCAGGTATTGAATCAACTAAATACTGTAGGAATATATTTTGAAAATTTATAGACTGCTCTTTCGATATTTTATCGGTTATATCCTCAACATACTCAATAATATATGTAACTTCATTATCATTATTTTTAATGGGGGAGGACTTTAAATCAAAATAACGAATAGTGTTTCCTGATGGTGTTTCAGTAATAGTATTGTGGCTTTTTCCATCTTTCAGTGTTTTTATGCAAGGACAGTATGTACAGGGTCCATTTCTTGATGGTTTATTAAAAGTCTCATAGCATATCAAACCGGAATTTTCAATGATATTCGGAAAATATTCCTTCATTTTCTTATTAGCATAAATAATCTGAAAATTACGGTCTAAAATACATATTCCAATTTTTAAATCATCATATAATTGTTTAAATTTCTTTTCGCTTATTTCATAACTTCTTTGTAAATTCATTAATTCACTTATATCCAGAAACACGCAAATATAATTAGTATTATCTAATTTTATGAAAGAACATTTATATGAAATTTCATTTGAATTATTATATTTTAAATTAATAGTATGTGAATTAATTCCTTTATTTATCCAGATATTAAAATAGTCTGCGAGTGTTTTATTATCTGTTGTTTTTAATTCCTTTAGTGATTTATATCTTAAACAATTTAGATTATTGTCAAAAATAAAACTGTTGTTGCTATATTTTATGAATCCATTTTTATCAAATTTAATATAGGAATATGGGTAGTTATTACTTAAAAAATTTTCTATTATTAATTTTTCTTTTAAGCTCTGGATTTCTTTTTTTAATCCTCTGACAAGTTCTATTAATTCTATTTTTTTAAAATTGTTGTAGTCCATTAATTAATTTGATGAGCTAACAGTCGGAAAGACAAATGTTAAATTAATGTATTCATTATTCAGATATTCAACATTTAAGGTAGCATTGTGAATTTTTGCAATTCTATCAATTAATATAAAATCAAGTTCGGATTTATCTTTATCGATTAATTCATTAATATCTTCGTTTGAATGTTTAATTTTTGTTAAGTTGTTTAATGTACTACTTAAATCAATACTTGTGGTTGTTATTCTTACTATAGCAATTTGATTATCATTATTGCTGTTGCTTTCTATGTTTATTATAATTTCTCCCATCTTGGAGTGTTCCTGAAGATTTAGGAATAATGTATAAAACAGTTGATTTATTAATGTCTTGTTTGCATTAATGAATACACTTTCCGCTTTTTTTATGGTTTTTACTGTTATTTTATTTTTTGAAAACTGATCTTTAAATTCTTCAATGTTTTTTTCCATTGTTTCGATTAAATCGACTTTCTCAGGTTTGATATCCTCATCTAATGTTTTTAATTGTATTAATTTCAGAAATTTGTCAAGTCTATCCGCAATTCCAAAAGCTGAGTTTAAGATTTTATTAATGAAAACATCGTTTTCTTTTATCTGATTTTTTTCCTTCATCAGCTCAGTGTATCCGATTATTGTATTGATGGGTGACCTGATGTCATGGCTGAGCTTTGAAATAAATTTAGATTCGAATTTTATATAATTTTCAAGTTTATTTTTAAGTTCGTTTATGTCTTTTTCATTTGTTGAGTCATCTGATTCAAAGAAAATGATAATTTGATTATTCAATGAACTTTCGTTATTCTTAACATCATAAATGCACACCTCATAAATTTGTTCAGAAACATTTCTTATTTTAGATTTTGATTTCCAATATCCTTTTTTCTGAAGGTCTTTATGGATTTCAGATTTATTAAATATATCGGCACTAAATATAATATCAAAATAATTTTTACCTGTTATTTCGTTTACAGATAAACCTAAATCATTGAGGGCTTTTGAATTTGCGAATAATATTTTCCCTTTATTATCTGTTAGTAATATACCGTAAGGTATATTTTGTATTATTATTTCTTCTTCTGATATTGATTTTTCTGTTATATCTTTTAAGATTACCACAGTCATTTTGAATTTATTATCTATTACAATCTTGTTTCTTATATCCTCAATTAAGCGGTATTTCCCAGAGGAAGTTTTACATCTATATATTTGTTTTAAAGTGTTATCAGATGAAATTTTCCAATCTTCTAATTTAGTTACAACATTTTTCTTATCTTCAGGATGAATTATTGTGTATAAAAATTTATTTTTTTCTTTAAAATTAGTAGCTGGATATCCGAGAAAAGATTTCTCATCTAATGATAAATTTATTAATTCAGTCTCATCATGAAATAAAACAATACTATCGGTATTAGAAAGCAAAATCCCGAATATTTTGTCTAAAATTAAACATTTTTCCTTGGACTCTTTTAAATCTTTTATACTTCTGCTTGCTCCTCTGATACCCGCTATATTTCCTCTCTCATTATAGATTGGTATGCAAGTGTTTTGAAGTGTTACATTATCTGAATTTTTACTGATATAGGTAGCTTCAAATATTATGAAAGGTAATTTTTTATTATAAATACTATTTAAATGTTTTTGAACCTTGTCTAAGTCTTTTGGTGAAATTAAATCCAGGTAATTTATCCCGATAATCTCTTCATTTGTATAGTTCAAAATATCAAATATTTTTTCACTCACAAAACTATATATCCCATTTTCGTTTATTTCCCATATAAATTCTGAAGAAATATTCATTAATGTACGGAATCTTTCTTCACTTTTTATTAATTCAGCTCTGCTTTTTTCCCTTTCCGTAACATCAATTAATGCTACAATCAATCCTGTAATTTTCCCTTCAAAATCTTTTATATAATCCCATCTTGCTTCTAATTTTCTGAGATTTCCGTTTTTTCTTATTATCTCAAGATATAAAGGTGTTGCCTCAATTTCTTTTATGAAAATATTTTCTAATATTTTTTTTGTTTCATAATAAACTGCATTTCGTGGGATTATATCAAGTATATTTTTTTTCAGTATTTCTGTTAGTCTATATTCCGTTATATTCAGAAATTCAAAATTCACATATTGAATGTTTCCGTATTTATCAAGCTCTATTATTCCTGCGGGTACTGTATTTAGTAATTCTCTGTATCTTTTCTCACTTTTTTTTATCCTTTCTTCTGCAACTTTTCGGGCTGTTATATCAAGTACATTACAAAGTATTGCAGGTCTGTTTTCATATTTACTTCTTCCCCCGTAAATTTGAATAAATATTTCATTCCCATCTTTACGTAACGCTTTCAACTCAAAATTGAAATCATCTATTTTATTTTTCAGGCAGTCAACAATATAATTGTTAAGGGTCAGTAAATAATCTTTATGTATTATATCTTTAATTTCTAAATTCTCATCTGATTCAAGTTGAAATATATCTCTGAATTTTGGATTTGAATATATAATTTTCCCGGATTGCAGAATGAATACACCGGTTAGTGAGTTCTCAATTAAGGAACGATACTTTTTCTCTGTTGATGTTTTATATTCTGTTTGTTTCTTAATCCTTGTCTTAATTGTTGTTATAAGTTTATCAAAGTCAAATGGTTTAGTAATATAATCCTCTGCTCCAAGTTTCATACCCGTTTTAAAATCATCTATCCCGGTCATCGCTGTTAAAAATATAAATGGAATATCATTTAATAATTCATCATTTCGGATTGTTTGTAATAGTTCAAAACCATTCATTTTTGGTAACGCTATATCACATAATACAAGGTCTGGCAAAAATTTCCTTATCTTTTCCAGCCCTTCAACACCATCTACCGCATAATCTGTTAAAAATCCTTCTGTGATTAAAAAGTCAGATATGTTTTCTCTTAATGTCGTATCATCTTCAACTATTAATATTTTATTTTGTAATTCTTTTTTATTCATAATTTCATTTGTTTTCTTCAGATGGAATTAGAATATAAAAAGTTGTTCCGATATTCTCTTTGCTTTCAACTGTTATTTTACCATCATTCATTTCTACAAGCTCTTTTGTAATTAATAATCCTAATCCTGAACCAATTTCATTATTAGTACCTGGTGTAGTAAAACTGCTTTCTGAATTAAACAACTTTTCTAATTTTTCTTCACTGATACCAACACCATTGTCTGATATGGATATTTCAACATAGTTGTCTTTACTGGTACTGTTTATTATTACTTTGCCACCGCTTTTTGAATATTTTATTGCATTGGATATCAGGTTATGAATAACCGAACTTATCATTATTTTATCAGCATATATGTATGTATTTCCATTGATATAGGAAATCAATTCAATTTTTTTACTTTTTGCTGATATCTGGAAAAGTTCAATTTTATTATTTACTATCTCCGCGACATTTATTTTTTGTTTATTTATTTTAAAACTTCCGATTTGGATTTTCGACCATTCAAGTAAATTTTCTAATAGTTGATATTGCCGAAATAGTGAATTATGTAATTCTCTGGCAATTTCTTTTATTTCATCCTGACTAAAACTATCTAAATTTTCATCTAAAAATTTTGTTAATCCTAAAAATCCGGTAAATGGTCCTCGTAAATCATGTGAAATTAAAGATATGAATTTATCTTTATTTTCATTTAATTTTTCTAATTCTGAAATTTGTTTATTAATTAAATCTCTTGACCTTTTTAAATCAAGATGTGTCTTTACTCTTGCGAGCAATTCCTGTGCTTTGAATGGTTTTGTTATATAATCAACAGCTCCAAGGTCAAATCCTTTCACAATATCTTCCGTTTCTGTTTTCGCTGTCAGAAATATTATTGGTATATCTTTTGTATCCGGATTTTCTTTAATTTTCATGCATACTTCAAATCCATCCATCTCTGGCATTGAGATGTCTAATAATATCAAATCCGGCTTCTTTTTAAATGTTGTATTTATTGCTTGTTTACCATTCATCGCAACTGCAATTTTAACTTTGAGGCTCGATAAGATATTTCCTAAAATTTCTAAATTCTGCTGCAAATCATCTACTATTAAAACCAGTTGATTATGTTGATTTGAGTATGACATATGTTTTTATTTAAAATTAAATAAACATTCTCAAAATTAATAGATAATATTTAATTCTTGGGACTTTTATCAATAAATTTTTGTTTATATTATTAAATCATTTGAAATCTAAAAATAATAAAATTATTTTTGTATGATAAACTTAAACTTTGAAAATCCGGAATTAAAAGAAACAAGACAAGCATTTTCCGATGCTATTGTTGAAATGGGTAAATTTAATAAAAAAATTGTTGTTTTAGGTGGTGATGTTAGTGGTTCTGTTAAAACAGATAAATTCAGAGATAATTATCCTGATAGATTTTTCTCTGTTGGTATTGCAGAACAGGATATGATGGGTACAGCTGCGGGTTTAGCACTTACAGGCAAAATTCCTATTGCTTCTACTTATGGTGAATTTGCTACAGGAAGACCCTATGATCAGATTAGACAATCTATCGCTTATAGTGAAATGAATGTTAAAATTTGTGCTTCACATTGTGGTATTTCTGTTGGGCCAGATGGAGCTACACATCAGTCTCTTGAAGATGTTGGCTTAATGAGAGGATTACCGAATATGACTGTTATTACTCCGTGTGATTATAATCAGACTTACAAAGCAATAATTGCGGCATTGGAAATGAAAGGTCCTGTGTATGTTAGATTCTACAGAGATAAAACCCCGAATTTTACAGATAAAAATGCTGAATTCAGGATTGGTAAAGCAGATATTCTGGTTGATGGTGATGATGTTACTCTCATTGCAAGTGGTTTATTGGTTTGGGAAGCGCTGAAAGCCTCTGCAGAATTAAAAAAATTTGGTATTAATGCCCGCGTTGTAAATATGCATACTATTAAACCACTGGATACGGAGATGATAATAAAGTGTGCAAAAGAAACTGGATATATCGTAACTTGTGAAGACCATCAAAAACACAATGGTTTATTTTCTGCGGTTTCTGAATGTGTTGTGCAAAATTACCCCGTTAAAGTTGATTACATCGCTGTAGAAGATACTTTTGGTGAAAGTGGAACTATGATGGAATTAATGGCTAAATACAAAATTGATTTTAAAGCGATTGTCGAGAAAGTTAAAAAAAATATAAATAAAAATGGAATTAACAATAAGACGAATCAGCCAACGTGGAGTTATTCTAATAGCAATTTTAATTCTTAGTGCTATTGGGGTTATTCTTGGTAAATTACTATATGACAATATTTTTTATAATAAACCAGACCCGAATGTAAAATTATCCACCTTTCAGCAAACTGAGCAGATAAATGATGATAGGAAAAATGCAATTACCAGAGCAATAGAAAAAGTTTCACCCGCTATTGTAGGTATTAATGTTGAAGAGGTGAGGGAATTTAGGGATCCATTCTTTGATGACCCGTTTTTTAGACAATTTTTTGGTGAAGAATTCTCACGCAAACAATTAGTCAGAGGGCTCGGTTCCGGATTTATTATTTCTGATGATGGTTATATTCTGACGAATGACCATGTTGTAGGTAATGCTACCAAAATTTCTGTTTCTCTTACGACAGGGGAGAGACTTGATGCACAACTTATTGGTACAGATCCGGTAAGTGATATAGCGCTTTTAAAAATTGATAGAAAAGGTTTACCTTATGTAAAGTTCGGTAATTCTGATGAATTAATAATAGGGGAGTGGGTTATAGCTTTAGGAAATCCTTTTGGATTATTTGAAATAAATGATAAACCTACAGTTACTGTTGGAGTGGTCAGCGCAACCAATATGAAAGTCTCTGCTGACAATAAGAGGGTTTATAAGGATATGGTTCAGACCGATGCTTCAATTAACTCTGGTAATTCTGGTGGACCATTGATAAATGCTAATGGTGAAGTTATTGGAATCAATACTATTATTTTTACTGGTAGCTCATATAGCTCCGGAAGTATCGGTGTCGGGTTTGCTATCTCTATTAATCGTGTTATTAAGATAATGGAAGAATTAAAAAAGTATGGTAAAATTGATCGCAGTTTTAATCCGGGGTTTAGAATTCAGGGCGTTGATGAACAAATTGCCAGGTATTATAATTTAAAAACAAAAACAGGTGTTATTGTTACACAGGTTTATAGAGGTGGCAGTGCAGATAAAGCTGGTTTACAACCGGAAGATATAATAATTGAAGCAAATGGAGAACCAATAAGAGAAGAAAGAGATTTAATTTTCGCTGTTAATGATTCTAAAAAAGGCGATGTACTTGTCTTAACAATAATCAGAAACGGCAGTGAGAAAAAAATTGACCTTAAACTGGAGTAATATAATTCACCTTAAGTGAACATATAACCAGTTGTAAATATTTTTGTATTTATTAGTCTTCTTTATTTTATTATATCTTTCCCACAATGGGTGATTTCTATTATAGTTTATCTTTATCAATAATTCTTTTTCATACTCTTCAATTATTGTTTTCCGATCAATATCATCATTTCCTGTATTAATAGCTTTAATTTTTACCATCCTTAAATTTGATGGTTTATTGTTTAATAAATTACCGTCAATATGAGTTATTTCATAGTCTTCAGGAACTATATTGTAAAATGCTGATGCAATTAGTTTATGCACCTGCTTTAAAGTTTTTTCACCTTTTTCATCTATTATATATACGGATAAATATTTACCGTATGGCTGTATTATTTGTGTCAGTTGTCTGTATAATTTACCCTTTTGTCGGTAAATCCGCCCATTTTCATTAGCAAAATATAACGGATGATTAGGAATATCCTTCATAGTTTTGCATTATTTTATATTTGAAAAGAATTCAGAAGTACTTGTTGCCATTATCACTGCACCTACAAAAGCTCTTTTCTGAGCAACCTTTTTTATAATGTTCTTCTTGGCAAGTATATCATCATTTAATACTTTTTCACACCAAACCCATTTATCATCGAATTTTATCCATTTACCTTTACCTTCATTTTTTAATTTAATCGATTGATTTTTATCAGGTCTTAAATTTGTTTTTCTGTATTTATATTTAAAAATTGTTTCTTCACTATTTGCAGAACCTTCACAGATTCCTAATCTTTGATTTCTGTCCGATTTTATAATACATCTGTAAGTAACATCAATGTATGGCTTTTCTCTGTCGAATATTTCGTTGATACATTCAAGTGTTTCTATCTGCAAATTAAAAGCTTTCATTAGTTTTTCCGCACCGGGTTTAAATAATACGGGCTTTTTTATTCCTAAATCGTTACCGTAATCAACATTCTCCCTTAAAATTTCCTTGCCAAATTCCATCATATTTGTTTCCCATAATTTCATATCAGGTATTGATATTACTTTCGGATTTCTGAATTTTGCTGATTTTAATTCTTCTATTTTCATTTTTCTCTCCTTTTTTTGTAATCAAATTAATATTATAATCTTCATATGTCAAATATAATTTTATATTACTAAATTTATTCTAAAAATCTTAGAATTTGGTGAGATACATTGAAATTTCAAAATGAGAAGAAAAATTCTTATTATGATACTTTTTCTTTTAAGGGAATTTGAAGAAATGGGAAAAATCTTGTATAAAAGATAGGAATGATTTTTGCGTATTTCTTTTAGTATTGGTTCCCATAGCAACAAATCTTTTGCAAACAAAGATTTTTTGCTGGAGTTTGCAAAAGGAAAGAGAGGTCCTCCGAAAGGACCTCTTTTTTATTGCAACTTTATTTTTTGGAAAAATTTATTTCCTTGTCCCTATATAAAAATTAAAACCTGCAAAGAATGAAAAATTACCCATAAATCTTGATGACGATAAATTCTGATTCAATGATTGGTCTGCCATATCATTGAGATATAAATATCCGTTTTCGTCTGTTGTTGATGATGAGCGAAGCAGTAAATTCATTAATTGATATCTCATTCCAACTGTTATACCAAATTCTGGTACAAACCTGTAATTATATGCAATATTTCCTCCAATACCCAATCTTACATTTCCGTGATATGTATTAAATGTTTCCTGCAATCCCCATGGTTGATTGAAAACCCGCCCTGTTATTATACTCATATTTGCATCGATGCCGAAATTAAAAGATGATTGTAGTAAGGGGTCAACAAATATTGCATATTCACCTCCGACAGCAACATAAGGTATATTATATCTGACACTACTTGTTCCTCCGATTCTTACAGGATTAATATATCCATATTGGGGCCACCCGACAGGAACAACATAAATATCCCTATATGCACCTCCGTCACTATTTACATAGTGTGAATAGCCTAAATTCAAAGTTAATCTAAACTGACATTGTTCAAAAGTAGCCACTGCAAGTTTAACATTTACACCAGTGTGAAATCCTACACTTGCTGCATAACTCTGGAAGTTATAAATTTCATCAACAAAACTCCCCTTAAAATCATGTACAGGAATATTTAACCCACCAACCACATCTATTACCATTAAGGGCTTCTTAAATCTTTTTGAAGATACATTTTGCCCATAGGTTAATGAACAACTTAGAAGTATTAACAAAGAGTAAATAAATATCTTTTTCATAGTACGTGATATAATTAAATTTTAAAAAGTTTATTCAACGATTATTTTTGAAGAACAATTTTTTTGTTTTCTTTATAATTACCTGCACTAAAATTAATAAAATAAATTCCGGAAGTTAAGTCATTTGCATCAAATAAAAATGTGTATATACCTTTAGTGAGATTACCATTAAAAATTGTTTTTATTAATTTTCCCGTTATATCATATATTTTAATGACAACCTCTGAGTTTTCTATTATTGAAAATTTTATATTTGTTGTTGCATTGAACGGATTAGGGTAGTTATCATATAGTTTAAATTCTTTTGCAGTACTATTTTCATTTTTTATTATACTGACAGGAGTAACTGTATATGAGAACCTCGAAGACGGGGGAGTGCTGCCTGGTGGATTTACGCCGCTTCCTCCTGATGGTAAGGTTGATACAAGTGGTGTCGGTAGTTTTATATCCTGTGCAGCAAAATAATATTCAACCTGTGTTGTATATCCGCTACCTGGAATTTTAAAATAAAATGTGTCTTTTACAACGGAACTATACAATGCACCTACAAAATTTGTCCAACCACTTCCGGTATTTTTCCTGTAATAAATTCTTGGGGCTTCATTTGTTCTTGTGTATCTTATTATTCCGTTGTCCTTTATTATGGCTTTTAGAATTATTGTATCAGTCGATGTTGTTGTAGTGAATGGTTGTGTATGTATAATTACAGGTTTTGTTGTATCAAGTTTTCTTGCAGAATCAACTGACTTTTGTGCATCTATTATTCCCCAGCCTATCTGAATATTCGGATTAGATGCATTACTACCAAATTTCCGCATTAACATTACCACTTGCATAGGAGTTAAATCCTTATTTGCTGATAGGATTAAAGATGCAACTCCTGCAGCTAAAGGACAGGAAAATGAAGTGCCACTACCATTTGAATAACTTGTTATCGTCGTTGTTCCTGCGATATAATTACCAGATGCAAGTGCAACAACATCCGGTTTTATTCTTGGTGGATTATCAGTAGTGGGACCAACTGATGATGTTGTCCAGTATGTATTTGATGTTGTTACTCCTCCAACCGTTAATACACTATCACCATCAGCAGGACCATTTAAAGTGTTGTGTGAAGCATTATATCCATTATTGCCCGCTGAATTGCAAACCACAATACCTTTTTTTACTGCTAAATCTGCTGCAATTGTAATTGGAAGTATATTTCCATTCATATCCTGCCAGGTATAGCTAATTTGCCCCTGGTCAAATTCAAGATATCCCAACGAACTTGAAATTACATCTACCCCTAAACTATCCGCCCATTCAGCTGCAGCAATCCAGTGATCCATTTCATAATTCATTTCACCCGGATCAACTTCTGTTCTTGCAAGATAAAATGTTGACTTAAACGCTGGTCCTATTAATTTAGTTGGTTTATATCCTCCTACCAGTGATAAAGTTGCAGTTCCGTGTGAATGATTTGCAAGAGTTGTATCATTATCGTGGAAATCATACCTCCGTTCTATTTTCATTGGTAAAGTATTAAATACCTCATGCCCGAGATTTGAAAAACCTGCATCGAAAACTGCTATTTTTACTCCTTGTCCGAATATCCCTTCATTATGTACAAGATTTACTTTTATTTGAGTTATTTGAATAACCGCATTCCCTGTACCATAATTTAAAGAATCTACATCCGGCTCATCAGTATAATTACTATTATCGCTTTCATTTTCGCTTATATATTCAAAATTATTTCTTCTGTATCTTTCAACAAGTTCTATTTTATTGACAAAATCATAGTTGGATATTTCATATAACTGTGGTTTCGTTGCTTCTATACTTATTGAGTTAAGCCATTTTGATTTCGTTCTTATTTTTACTGAATTATTTCTGATGCTGTTTATATATGGTTCAAATATTGGCAAGTCTGTATAATCTACTAATTTGTCTTTTAGTAATACTTTACTTCGTCTGTTTAATGACTCTTGTGTGACAAGTTTTAATGGATTTGATAATTGAAGTTCTGCATTTGCCCCTTTATCTTTAAAATATACCCAGACCGTATATTTTGTTTGATTAGTTTCCTTTAATAATTTACTTAAATGCGGTCCGAATTTTTCTAAATTATTCTCATTCACACTATTAAATGCGAATATTATCACTAAAGTGATAGCCAATACTCCCACAGTGGATATAACATTTTTCATTTTAGTTAAATAAATTTATTTGATAAAAATAGACTAATATAAAAATTATTTCAATGTTATTCATTATTTAATTAAACATTTTTATTTCGATATTTAGTTCAAAATAAAAAACCCTTCGGTTTTTTCCCGAAGGGTTTTTGTTAAAGAAATCTATATTAATGATGTCTTACTTAACCAATATCATCTTTTTAGTATCAGAGAAGCCATTAACATTTAACCTGTAAATATAAATCCCCGAATTCAGATTGCTTGCATCGAATGATATTGAATATGCTCCGGCATTCATATATTCATTTATCAAGTTTTGAACTTCTCTACCGAGTAAATCATATATTTTAAGTGAAACGAATCCTGAATTCATTAGCTTAAATTCTATATTTGTAACCGGATTAAATGGGTTCGGATAGTTTTGTGATAGTTCATATTTATCCGGTATTGAAGTACCTATGGGTTTGACCCCAACGGCTGGTAAATTCTCAGCATTGAAATATACATTTGTAGGACCATATCCGGGATATGCAAATGTGGAATATTTTGTTGTTCCTTCTTTATATATTGCAACTACTGGTGTTAATATTCCTGATGCAGGATAGGAATTTCTTTTGTATAAAACTGTACCCATACTGCCCGGTACTCCTCGTCTTACGTTTACAGAATCACCGTTAACATCAACATAAGTTGCAATCAGATATCCACCTCCTGTCTCAAGAGAATCAGAGTTACACCAGGTATAATCTGTCTGATGTATGGTTGTACCAAGATAAAAATTCACATTCCAACTTGCACCACTATTTGTTGAATAGTGATATCTTGCTACTCTATTAACACTATCTTTTACACATGTTATTAATATTTTCCTTGGTACTCCTGAAGCTTGTTGTGGTACTGTTATGCAGGGTTTTTCATATTTAGTGGTTCCGTATGCTGTTGTTAAATAATATGTGCGGAAATTTGTAGATGGAACTGCAGGTGTAACTATAACCCTTATTTCTGATACATTTGTGAATCTTCTCTCTATTGCTATATAGATTGAATCAGTACCTGAAGATTCTTTTGAGTATGCGCAACTTGGATAATAATCATTAAAACCCGTTATAATTTCAGCAGATGTATGAGTCAGGCACCAATCTGTTGTTCTGAAATGGATTAATTGAACTGGTTTTCCGGAATTGCTATCTAATCTGACAACAAAATGCATATATGTTAGAGTTGTGTAATACATACCGTCGCTACATGATGTTGGGTATTGATATTTCATTCCACCAGGTGGATTAGCAATCCATGCAGAATAAAAACCAGTTCCATTCCTTCTCATTGTTGCATATCCAATAATAGCATTGTCCATATTAGAAGAAGAACTTGCAGTTAAATAAACAATCACGCGGGTTGAATCATCAAGTGATGCATGCCTTTTTTCAACAAGCATTGTTATCTGTCCAAAATAATATGTTGCATGCGCTACATTTGATACAAGTAACCAGTGTCGTCCGCCATCAGTCGAGCGGTAGATTGTTATATATCCGTTGTATCCGGAAACACCAGTTCTGTTTACAGCTAAATAAAGATTGCCATCCTCAGCAAACTTCATATCTATTTGCCTGAAACCAATGGTCCTTATAGAACCGCTATGAACTTTTATATCTCCAATTCCCCATTGTGGTTCCGGAGCGCCATTTTCATTACTTTTTACCTGTATTGGTGCATTATCAGTTATACTTGCATATTTTTTTAAATATCTATCTGTCTCTTTTCCTAATCTTTCTTTTTCTGCTTCATTTCCACTTTGAACCGCTTCATTATATTGGTTTAATAATGTTTGTGGAACAGGAGATATATCTTGAATTACGGGGTCAAATTCATCTGCTCTTTTACCCCAGTCTCCCGGAACATTTATTCTTGTATCTGGTCCAATATCTGTTTGTCCGAATACTCCCACAAATGAAAATAAAACTAAAATTAAAATAAAATGTAGTTTTTTCATAATATTACTCCTTTCGTTTATTTTTATTCAAATTTATGTATTATTTTTTCTAATGTCAAGCGATTTCTTTTTATTTAACTTACATTATTTTTTAAAAATTTCACATCTATTTTTTTATTTATTAGTAAATTTAAAAATGAATTATCATATATTTGTTTTTCAGATTGATTTTAAAAAAAAGATGCTGATATTTAATTATATCAGCATCTTTTAAAATAATCCGGATTATTATTCTTATTTCATTATAACCATCTTCTTGGTATCTTTAAATCCTTTTGTCTCGAGTGTATAAAAATATATACCACTTGATAAATTAGAAGCATCAAAATTATAAGTATAAATTCCTGATGTTAAGTTCTCTGATATCAGGGTAGCTACTTCTTTTCCAAGAATATTATATACTTTTAAAGTAATAAAACCATTTTCCGGTATTTCAAATTTTATTGTTGTCGTCGGATTAAATGGATTTGGGTAATTTTGTTCAAGAGAAAATTTCTCTGCTGTTAAATTATTTTCTTTCTTAATTTTTGTTGCAGATAAAAATCTATCCCAATATATCTTTTTGGCTGTACCATCTGCACCAACCCACGCAACACCGCAATCAACAGGTGGTATTTCAATAATTACAGGTCTGTAGTCGGCGGGAGACCATCCCGGTGTATGTTCACTAATTTGTGTTGGTACTGTGAAAAAAGATAATTGCGTAGGACAATAAGTATATAATATTTTATCTGTATTATTTGTTGGTGGTCCTGACTGCAAGCTATCAGAATAATATGCTAAGTCAAATCCACCATTACCGCTTTGATAGACATCTATATCAAACCAGTATTCATCTACATTTGGATTAACTGCTACATCTATTGCAGCAGAATAATTCTGACCAGCATTTGTACTTCTTCTTCCGTATATATTAATGTTTCCTGTTGTTCCTGTCGTATATATCAGCCATACTATCCCTTTTGTCATTGCGGATTTGAATTCATGTTTTGGAACCGCTTCTGTTGCAACATCATGAAAATAAGCGGAAGTTAAAGTACCGTTTGAAGTTTGAGTATATCTTGCGGAACGAATATATGCCGATGTTGTATCACCACCTACTATGGTACTGGTATTGTAATAGTTTAATATAAGTGTGTCACCAGTCACCATTTTGGAAACTCTCGGTATTGCGCCCGAAGATGTAACAGTGGCAGTTATTGGCCAGTTGTATCCGCCATCTGTTGAAGCATATCTTGGTATTGAGTTTGATGTTATAACATCACAGAAAATATATAATGCTCCTGTTGATGAACCTGTCACATCAAAGGATCTGAAATTTCCTGTTGCTAATATCTGGAAAGCAGAATTATCAACAACATTCCATCTGTAAATCGTATTTTGGTATTGGAAAAACAGATATAATGAATCTGGTCCGGGTCCGCAATTTGCAAAGACCATTCTGTCCATTCGTCCTCTTAAAATTATACCGACTGAAGAAAGTGTCCAGTTATTTCCTTCATTGGTTGATTTAAGAATAATAATACCTAAATTTGTAGTAGCAAGTGTATCATTAATAGCTAAATATAATGTATTACCAAGTTTGCCACCCGCTATAGGTCCTATTGGTTCAAAATTAGAAACCAGTACATCACTTCCCCAGGTTGGATTCTCCTGCAAATTGTTATTTGAGAGAATTGCTTTTTCTACAATATTTTGTGAGAATGATACACCGGAGAGAATAATTAACAGAAATAATATTAATTTCTTCATTTATTACTCCTTTTTTATTTTTTAATAAGATATGAAATTATCTATTAACAATCAATAAATAATCCGTTATGAAAAATTATAAATAAGCAATATTAATGTGAACAAAGTGTAAATAAACATAAACAAATGATTTACATTTGCTTATTATTGAAAAATGTTAAATTGCTTCTTTATAATTTATATTTAAATTTCATTATACCAATGTAATCATTAACCCCTTTTCTATATTGAACTGCAAACGAAAGTTCGTAATTGTCCTTTATTTTTATCCCTGATTCTATACCAAAAATATAATTAACCTTCTCTTTGTTATTGCTGAAATTATACTCAACCCCTGTAAATATATCAATACCACTATATTGAAATTTCTTTGTCTCAAACATTAAACCATTTATTGTATTTTTAATTTTGAAATCTTTATTAATTTCTGGCAAATCATATTCTTTAAAAATACTATCTTTTAAATTTAATGAGATAATTTTTAATTTATTATCTGTATTTTCTGCGCTTATAATTACTTCTTTCGGAATTTTCACTGTATCTGATTTTATTACCTTTATACTTTTTGGTTTAACTTGTTTATATAGTATTTTTTCTTTCCAATTTATTACAGTATCACTGATGATTTTATTTAAATATATCGTATCTTTATCTGAAATTTGATTATAATTATATCTGCTTTTCATTAGTATATAAAATAAAAAGATGATACCGGTTATTATAATGAAAGAAATTAAATATTCACTTTTTTTCATAGTTTAAAATCTCCTTAATTAATAATTCTTTATCGATTTTACCCGGACATAATTTGTTGGCAAATTCGCGATGAAAATGTAACTTGCTTTCCAGATTTTCTTTATCTCTTTCCCAATTCAAAATAGAAAATACATAAATTATTGTTTCAACTAATGATTTATATTGTTGAGGTGTGACATTGTTATATTTTCCTGAATGATTTATGCATATTGCCAATGAATACTGATTATGACCTTTACAATGCCATGTGTAGTAATTTATACCGACCAACTGAAATATTTCTCCTGATTTATTTATGTAGAAATGATATGTTGCAAACGGACACCCTTTTCTCGATATATGATTTGGATTTATATCATATTTAATTAGATTAATCGGATTTTCAAAACTAATACTATCTGTTGCAGAACAGTGAATTATCAATTCCCTTATTAAATTAATATCTCTTAAATAATTATCAGAGTTATATTTCTTATTGATAAATTCGAAACCTCTTTCTCCATCAAAAAGGAAATCTTTGTTAATTTTAATTTTTTTCATATTCTTGTCTCCTTATACCGGTTTAATATTATTGAATAGTCTTCTTCTTTGTATATCCATTCATTATTTCTTAAACCTGTAATACCTTCGGTCTTTTCTCTTAATCCTATTCTTCCATCTCCTTTAAAACTTTTAAGAAAAAATTCCGCTGCTGACATCAGGCATACGCTTTTTAAATCTGATGGTGTTTCACATACGGGATTTGGAGAATTGACTGAATAGCCTCCTAAATATTTTATTTCAACATTTGATGTCCCTATCGGTAAAGTATATCCTTTCAAAAGAACTACTCTGCCCGTATTTTCATCAAGATATATGTTATCTTCTACAGGTTTATTGTTAAATAAATCCTTATTAAATTGATTGTGCCCTCCTCCCGGTGGCATTGTCCATTCATCACGATAATGTATATATATTACTTTATCTACGGGATAAACCTTTAAATTTATTATATCTTGATTATTACCACTGATTACATCATACTTTACACCATATACTAAATCCCTTCTGCAATAAGCCATCATTTTCTGTGTAGTAAACTCTATACATTTCATTAAAAATGGATCGTGTATCGTATCAGATATGTTTAAATATTCTTTTAATTCCTGTAGCTCTATCATTTTCTAATTGCTTTTTTCTTTTTTTTAAATTTATCTGGGTTTTCTTTTGGTTTGATATCTTGCTTATTTATATCATCTTTTTTATATATTTCTTCAAAAAAATGTGGATATTTTTTTGCTATCGAATCTTCAATTTCCAATTCATCATCTTCATAGTAGTTTCGCTGATTCCAGAAGAGATTACATTTTATTTTATATTTCTTTATCATTTTTAAAATATTTTAATTTTTTTAAAAATGCCCGATGGAAGATATAAACGGATATACAGGTGGTATCATTTGCGGCGATTAATGGTGTGTCTTTTTTGGGTTCTTTAAGATATGCTTCCATCGGGCTAAAAATTTTTTTATGTATCCTTTGCTGATATACCAAGCATTAGAGAACCTACTGCAATTAAAATCTGTCCCAACCAATGTAACCATCCTAAATCCCCTGAAGAATTTATATTCACAAGCGCTGTTCCTATCGCTATACAAATACCCCATATTGTTGTTTTTGGTGAAGTAAACATAATAAACCTCCTTTCTTTTATTTTTATGCCCCACCGGTTCTACCCGTTGCAATTACTTCCGGATAACTATAACCAATATCAAATGCTATCCCGAAGTTTAATCCAACGAGTCCTTGTTGCCATAAATTGATTTGTGAACCTCCCACTTCTACACTTGCTGCATCTGATACATTTAAAGTTATTGAGTCTCTCATCATTAATAACATATAACTTAAATCCCCGAATACAATATATCGATATCCCGGCGAACCTTCATATATACTATAAATATAATCACTTAATACCACCGGAAATCCTTCAAGTGTTAATGATTTTTTCTCATCCGGAGTTATAACATACTCACCATTTTCTGAATATTTAAGTTTTTTTATTTGTGCCCACATTGAACGATGCATATACCATTTGCAATTAGGTAGTGTTTCACTTGGCACTGCTGATATCATTTCTATTAGTTTATCGTATGTTATCTCATCGGGGGAACCACCGATTAATACATCAGTTGTACTTACGGAAGTATCAAGAATTCCTTTTATTGGACTTATACCTTTAAAGCCTGCTAAATCTATTGCATTACTTATGACTCTGGCTGCCATATCTGTTACAAAACCCTGTAAATCGTATTTGGAATCTTCTATTAATTGTTTCGACATTAAAATTATAAAACCTCCATCATGTCTGCTCATTTGAATTTGTTCAAAACTTGGATTTGAGACACTTTTCTTTGAACCTTCATTTACAAAAGAAAATGCCGGTAATGTACTGAGCTTCGGTATTAATAAATCTTTCCTCTCCGTGCTTATTAAAGTTGCGTTTTTCCTTATAACACTTGAATCCCATAATTTAGACATTATTCTTTCATAATATTCAGGCGGAACTGTGTATCCTCCTGCTGTACCAGAACCTTCAGATAAAAAATTCTTAAATTTCTCCGGCATAATTGAGTTATTTCTGTAAACAATTGAGCGAATAAAATCCCTGTATTCTTTATCAGAATCTGAATTTTTATTCGCTGAATTTGGAAGATTTTCTGGCGGTAGGGAAGTACTACCATTTTTTTCACTGAAGAATTCCTTTAATACTGATTTCGTCTCTCTTTTTATAATTCCAACTAAATCACTTATCGAACCATTCATACCAGATTCTTCCGTTGTCTTTTTCTCAACCATTTTTTCCTCCTTTGTTTTTATTTCTTTTTTTATGTTTTGTAATTGAAATTCCTTTAAAATCAGATTCAAACATTCAGGATTTGCTGGTATTGGTACATTAGAATATTCAAGTAAAATCCATTTCTTTATATGATTTATCCCATCAATAATTTCTGAGCCTCCTTCAGGTATTGTAAATCCTATACTCCATGCATTTAAATAACCATCCCGGTTTAACCTGTATAATTCCCTCCCTAATTCCGTGTCTGCGAATTGCGTCTTTGCTAAAATCCCTTTTGAATCCCTTTTTAGCCATATATTTTTACCAATTGTTAATTTTCTCGAATCATGCGCAAATAATACTATGGGATTTTTTCGGTAATCAGTGTCATCCATTCCTTCCGGATATACTATATCCATAAATCTATCCACTGATTTTGTTGTTATGTAATGGACTATTGTCCTTTCTTCATCATTAAATTCTTTTCTGTAAATATTTTCCTGACATTCTTTTGTGAACATAATTATTATTTTTTTATTATTATTGAAGTTTTTTTAAAGTCCTTCCATCTCCCTTAATTCTTCTATTGTTGCAATTCCGTATTTCATATATAATTCGTATGCTTTTAATTGTAACTCTCTGTCATTTTCAAAATCATATTCCATTATAAGTTTTAAATTTTCATCCGGATAATTTTCTTTTAAAAATATATTGATTTTACTTTCTATTGTTAATTTGGCAAATGGTCGGATAACATTGTCATTAAATGTTCTTAATTGTTGGATTGCATTAGCACGATTTACATCTGTTGTTACTCCAAGAATTATCTTTGGAACGCGGAATATAGACATTATCTCATCTCTTATCCACACTCTCGCATTTAATATCTCTACATCTTTTGGATGTGCCTGAAATGGTTTTGCTTTTGCGCCACTATCTAAAAACAAGGTTCTGCCTGTATTTCCCGCTCCTTCATATAATGCTCTGAATTTTTCTTTAAACCTCTCGAACTCAGCTTCCATCATTTCTCTTTCTACTTCTATTATCATTCCCGGTGATGCATCATTGCGATAAAAATTCCTTTGATATAAATTCTGCAGATAATCTATTTCCAGTGTAAGATTAAATCCCTCTATTGTTGCTTTACCAGTAAAATTATTCTCAGGGTCTGGTATTAAAAAGTGTATAATATCGTCTTTTGAATAATTAATCTCTTTACCGCTTGCAATATATATATATCCATCAATTTCTGTCATATTATTATTTAACTTTATTCTCACATTTTTTGTGGGTAAAAAATATAATCCTTTTGGCTTTTTATCTTCTCCTCTTTGTATAAAGAGATATGAATTGCCGTATAAATCAAGACTTACTGCTATTCTATATATTAATTCCCTGAATGTCTGATTTCTTATATTAGGTTTATTTATTAAGTCAAGAAATGGATGTTTTAATATTTCCTTATCATGTCTGCCGGGTATATCTTCATATAAATAGAATTTCGCTTTGCAAATATTTTCCGCTCTTGCATTGATACAGGCATAAGCAAAACTTTTGTAAGCGCTAAATCCTTCTGAATTTATAAATGGGAAATTAATACTTCCGAAGGAAGGCTTATATGATTTTATGATTGAGTTTATCCCTATGCTTCTGTATCGGTTTTTTATTTTATTCAGATATTGTTTTAATTTTCCCATTACTATATTTTATTAATTCTATACATCACCATACAAAATTATGGTTATTGTTAAGGAATGTCAAATATAATGATTTTTCAATGTCTGTTATTTTATTAAAAATCAATATATTGCAATCTTCAATAATTTGAATATGAAATTTTGATTAATTAAAAATTATTTCTAAAATAAATCATTGATAATACATAAAATTATACAAGATATTTTTATATTTAAAATATTTTTTTATTTATATGTTGACATTTATCATTAATATTATTATATTGTCAACATATAAATATTTTAGATATGGAATCTAATATTAAAAATATTATTTCAGATCCTAAATTTCCTGAAATGTTAAGAGCAGCACGTATAAAAGCAGGATTGAGTCTTGCCGACCTTTCAAAAAGGATTGATTATATAGTCAGCAGGCAGGCGATTGCAAAATATGAAAAGGGAATTATGAGACCTTCTGAAGAAGTATTAAAAAAAATCATGCAGGTTATTGATATTAAAATGACTCCATTCGAACCAGGATCTGCTTATATACATGATAGTCTGGATGATTCCATTGAAAAAGAAGTATTAGTTAATGCATGCCGACCAATTATACACCTTTCCGAATTAAAAAGTAATGCTCGCTACTGCATAAGTTTTGACAATAGTGAAGATATTAAAGAAAGTGAAGAAATATCTAATAAAAATTTACATTTTTATTCTTCTCTGGAAAAAAGAAAAAAATGGTTTAAAAAATCATTTAAAGAAGCAAAAAAGGATATAGTATTAAGAAATGAAACCAGTCTAAATCATAAGCAATTATTAGCAATTGAACTTATTATATCGGAAAAGATGCAAAATTATATCTATTTAGAAAATCTGTTAAATCGTGAATTAAAATTTAATTGGCAGTATCTTATGCTTGATTTATATAATGAATTAAAATTTAATCCTGTTTATGCATCAGAAATATTAAGGAAGCTTTGGAAACTTGGATATGAGCCTATTTATAATTTATTAGGTTTACTTGAAGAAAAAGGAATTAAAGTTTTCTCTTTAGAATTCCCTTTTGATTTTAACAGCATTTCAGGTAGATATAAAGGATATCCTTTTATTGTGGTTAATAGCAGACTTTCCGCTGAAAAAGTAAGATTCAATGCTGCAAAAGAGTTGGCATTTATATTGGTTGGATTTAATAATCAGGAAATTAATGAAGTAAATTTAGATAAATTTGCAATTTCTTTTTTACTTCCAAAGAAGGTTTTAAAGGATTATCTGATTCCGGTTGGTAGAAAAATTGCAGTTGGTGAACTCAATGAAATAAAAATGAGATATGGTATTTCTATTATAGATTTTATGAAATATGCTCTCGACATTAACCTTATTACAGAAAGAAGATATCGTTCTTTTCGCGAATTGGTTTTAGAAAAAACCTGGCAATTGAATGAACCTGCTGATAATATTGCTAAAGAGTATCCTTTCAGATTTGAAAGATTGCTTAATTATTCGGTAGCTACAGGAATATTTTCTATGGAAAAAGCTGCGTCAATTGCAAATACTTCTTTAGATGAATTTAAAACTAAAATAGGAGTAATTTTCTGAATGAATTTTAAAAACTTATCATTGTTGTTTAAAATTGTTTTATCAGAAAAATTTATTTCAAATTATTTTTTTTATAAAATTATCCTTAGATGTAGAATCTAAGGAAATTTATTAACTAAACTATTAATGAAAGGAGCACAAAATGCAAAGCACAGTCAACCTTTATCTTGAGGGAATTGAATTTGATAATCCTCAGGTCAGTGAGGATATCTTTCTTTTCCCGATTTTGTCTAAACTTGATTCAGGGCCGGATTATATTTGTTTGCAGGAAGCGTTGGATTTAGGGGTTATTGTTATTTCTGAAATTGGTGAGGGTGGTTCTGTTCCTGAATTAAAGGCGGTAAATAAAGGTAAGCAACCGATTCTTATTGTTGATGGTGAAGAATTAATTGGTGCTAAACAAAATAGAGTTGTAAATACTACTATTATGCTTGCACCGGAAACTACTACCATTATTCCGGTTAGTTGTGTTGAAGCAGGGAGATGGTCATATTCAAAAGATTCTAAAATTTTTTCTAAGTCTGAAAATGTAATGCCGGAATCTGCCAGAAAGGAAAAGATTAAACAAGTAGATGCTTCACTTAAAAGGAACTCCCAATACAAGGCTTGCCAGAGTGAGATATGGGATGATGTTGAGAGAGACCTGAATTATTTAAGAATAGCATCATCAACAGCCGCAATGGCAGAAATTTACAAAAAAAAAGAAAGGGATTTAAATGATTATTTAAAGGATTTCAACATTGTGCCTGAACAAAAGGGGATACTCGTATTTTTTAATGGAAAACCGGTGGGTTTGGAGTTTATTTCTAAGGATATTGTTTTTAAGAAAATGTATAATAAAATTTTAAAAAGTTATGTTATTGAAGCATTAAAGGAGAAAGAAATTCAAAAATACAGAATGAGTAATAAAGAGACGAAAGAAATAGAAAAAAATAAAGAAGAAAAAATTACTCCGACTATTGAACATGCAAAAGGTTTTATCAGCGAAGCAAAGAAATGTAAAGAAGCAGTATATGATTCAATAGGAATGGGGAAATCATATAGATATCGTAGTGAGAAAATTGTCGGTACTGCTCTGGGTGTTAATGGTTCCGTGCCGCATATGGTCTTTTTAACTGATGAAGATGATGATTATAATGATGACTTTAATATGACTTATCAAAGAAGAAGATTTACTGGTTATTATTAATAAAGGATAAATATTTATTCTTTATTGATAAGATAATTGTATCTGTAATTAAGCCCTCAGGTAATTTCCTGAGGGCTTAATTTTTAATGGATTATATTTGTAAAAGATAAAATATTCTTGTCAATATAAATTAAAATCAGTAAATTTGATGAAAAAGTAAAAGATAAAAAAAGTAATTGTTATATCGTATTATTTTCCCCCACACGGTATGGGGGGTGTTCAACGTACTTCCAAGTTTGTTAAATATTTAAATCATTTTGGATGGAATCCTATTGTTATTACTTCATCTCCTAAATTGTATTATGCTTTTGATTTTGAAATGTTGAATGAATTAAAAGATATTAAAATCATAAGAACCGATGGGGAAACTGATAAACATATTAAGGGAAAGGGAATTAAGTTTAAAAATGAAAAATTAAGAAATCTTTTCAGTAAATTATCACAAATATTCTTAATTCCTGATACAAAAATTCTTTGGAAAAAGAAAGCTATTAAATGCGCTGAAAAGATTATTAATTCTGAGAAGATTAATTTGATTTTTTCAACCGCGCCTCCTTACACAGATTTTTTAATCGGGTATGAATTGTCAAAAAAGTATGACATTCCACTTGTTCTTGATTATCGTGATGACTGGATTGAATGCCCCTATAATTTTTATTTTACTCCGTTCCATAAAAGATTGCACTTAAAACTTGAGAGAAAAATTCTCAATTTTGCGAATGCTTTTATTACAATAAATTATAAAATTCAAAATTTAATTTTTGACAGATACCCTGAAATTGAAATTAAAGATTCCGAAGTTATTCCGCAGGGGTATGATCCCGATGATTTTATTTATGCTAAGGATATCGCTGATAAAGTAATTTCTGAAAAGAAAAAATTCAGGTTTTGTTATTCTGGTAGTTTTTTTAACCTTATGACCCCTGAATTTTTTCTGAAAGGATTACAACTTGCCTTCCTTAAAAAACCGGAATTGAAAAATAAAATAGAAGTATTTTTTATCGGTATCTTTCCGGAAAAATTTATGAAATTAATTTATGATTTTGAATTAAAAGATAATATCGTTTTAACTGGCTACTTAAACCATCTTGAAAGTACTGCACACCTTCTCTCTGCTGATGTGCTGTGGATGATGATCGGAAAATCTTCTAAAAGTTTTATGATTTCTACCGGTAAGCTTTTTGAATATTTCGGTACAGGTAAACCAATTCTTGCTTCTGTCCCTGGAGGTGCTGCAAGAGATATTTTAAGTGCTTACGGTGCTGAATTTATTACTGAACCTGATGATATTAATGATATATCTGAAAAAATAATTCACTTGTTTGAATTATATGAACAGAATAAATTACCATCAGGTAAAAAAGATTTTATTGATAAATTTAACAGAAAATACCTGACTCAAAAATTAGTAGATATTTTTAATAAGGTGTGTATCTGAAATTTATTATTTTTCCCCGGTTATTAAATTCCGTCTAAAAAAGTTTATACGAAAATAATTCAGTCCGAATTATTTTTCTTTTATCTTTTCAATAATTTCATTAATAAGGAAAACTAATTGTTGCCTGTTAAATGGTTTTGATATATAATGTGTGCATCCTTTCTCTAAGAATTCTTCCTTCTCATGTATCATTGCAAATGCAGTTATTGCAACTATTGGAGTCTTTTCGTATTCTGGCATCTTTCTTATTATTTCTGTTACTTGTACCCCGTCAAGTCCTTTTCTTAAATTTATATCCATTAGAATTATATCATATTTTTTACTTTTCACTTTTTCTATTGCTTCCTCCCCGTTAATTGCAATATCTAATTTACATTGTCCTTTAAGCATATATTCAACAAGCGTAATTGAATCTTCCTCATCTTCGACATATAGAATTTCCGGAAGCCATTCTGTTGTTTTTAACTCTTCCTGAGTTTCCATTGTCTTTAATTTTTCTTTTATTTTTTTTATATCTTCGGGTTTAGTTATAAGTTCCGCTGTTAAAGGAAATCTGACTGTAAATGTTGTCCCTGAATTGATTCTGCTTTCCTTAATAAAAATATCGCCTCCAAGTAATTTTACTAACTTTTTGCTTATTGATAGCCCTAATCCTGTACCTTCAAAGAGCCGCCCGCGACCCTCACTTGCCTGCCTGAATTCTTCCCAGATGATTTCTCTCTTTCCATCTTCTATACCGATACCTGTATCAATAACATCTATATCAATATATGAATTTCCGTTTTTTGTTTGTTTTGTTATTCTTACTTTAACTCCTCCTTTTTCTGTATATTTTATCGCATTGTTTATTAAATTATCCAGAATCTCTTCAATAAACTTTTTATCAAGTTTTAGATATAAATCTTCAAATTCTGATTCAAATTCTAAATATAAATTCTTTTTGGCTGAAACATCTTTGTACAAACTGACAGTATCTTTTGCTTCTTTTATTATATCTAAATCTTCTAATTTCACTGGCATTTGTCCCGCTTCTATCAGAGATACATCAAGGATTTTGTTCAAGGTTGACATTAAACGATTGGCTCCCTTATATACCAGCTCAGCATTTTTTCTAAGCTTCTCATCTGTGATTTTCTGAGTTAAGATTTCTGAAAATCCTAATATTGCTACCATTGGTGTCCGTAATTCATGACTCATATTCGCAAGAAAATGTGTTTTTATTCGGTTCATCTCTTCTGCTTTTTCCTTTGCCTGAATCAATTCTTTTTCATAATTCTTTATTTTTGTTATGTCTGTTATAATATGAACTGCGCCTAAGATATCTCCATTTTCATCTAAAATTGGGTCTGTTGTTACATTACAAATCATCCCATTAATATTCATTTCCATAGATTCTCTCGTTTTCGTCTGTTTTGTTATTACAAACGGACAATTATCAACTGGGCTATCCGTCGAATGAACAATATTATGACAAAAATTACCTATTACCTCTTCCTCTGTTTTATTAAATAGTTTTAGAAATGTTTTATTACATTTTATTATTCTTTGGTTTGCATCAAGCAGAACCATTCCATCATTAATTGCATTATAACTTATATCCCATTGCTCTAATGCAAGTTTTAATTCATTCTCTGTCCGTTTTAATTTTGTTATATCTGTAAACATAGTATAGACACGATAAGGTTTCTTTTCGTTTAACCTGAATTCCGGTGTTGCTGTAACAAGTAACCAGTGATATTCATTATCTTTTGGATTTAATATTTCTGTAACTCCGTATGATATCTCTCCGGTGCTTAATGCTTTTATTGTTGGACATTCTTCAATTTTGTATTCTGAACCGTCTTCATTTATCATTTTTAGATTTAAGTCGTAAATTTTTTCCCCGATTAATTTCGCTTTTGGCACTCCCAATATTTTTTCTACTGCGTCATTTGCCATAATAATTTTTCCTTCTGCATCCAGATATATTCCTCCATTCTCCATAATATTAAATAAAATCCTGAATCTTTCTTCGCTTTCTTTTAATTTATCATCAAGTATCCGTTTTTCTGTAATATCCCTTGCAGTTGAAATTATTCCTACTGTATTGCCTTCGGTATCTTTTATTGCTCTGCATCGCCAGGAAAGCAATCTTTTCTCTCCATCTTTTCTCCTTTGCCAGCTTTCAACATTTACTGTTTTATCACTTCCTTCAAAGAGTTCCTTAACTTTTTCATAAGTGTCCTGTTTACCTACAAAATAGTATGATGCTTCTTTTCCTATAACATCTTCACCAAAAAATTCATATCCAGCCTGATTTGCCCAGGTGTAAATCTTATTTGTATCAACTTCCATTATAATATCTGCAACAGAGTCAAGAATTGCCTGATTCTTGATTAATAAATCCATATATCCTTTCTGTATTCGATTGTATGATACTATTTCCCACATTCGGTTCATAAATGTTAAAAATACATTCAAATCAGATTCGTTGTAATTTTCTGATTTATTGGCGACAGCTGCAACTGCAACTATTTTTTCTCCTTCAAAAATCGGAACTGTAATAAACCTTTCAATTTCTACATGACCTTCAGGAATACCTTTTTTATTTTGATATGATTTGTAATCATTTATCATTATAGGTTTTCTCAATCTGATACAATCTGCCCAGATACCCGATTCAGATATTATAAAATCCATCGGTTCTTCCTTTACTGCACATTCTTTCATTACATCCTTCGACCATGAATGTATTTTCATTATAGTCTCATCTTCGTTGATTAAACCAAAAAATGCATATTTACTTTGCAGGGACTTTGTTGATGCTTCAATACAATACTCATATATCTCTTCTTCAGGTCGGTTTTTCATATTATGTAACTTTATAAGAACCTTTTGCCTTATATTATTTAATTTTAATGCATCTTCCTTCTTTTTATTATCTGTTATATCAACAATATTTGTAATGAAATACTGTGGATTATTGTTTTTATCACGATATAATGATACAAAAATATCCACCCAGACTATCGAACCATTTTTATGTATATATCGTTTTACAAATCTAAATGAATCTGTTTCTCCTTTAAGTAGTTTATTAACAAGTACCATATTCCGCTCTAAATCATCAGGATGTGTAATTTCTGTCCATTTTTTCTGTACAAATTCATCTTCTGTATATCCGAGTAATTCGCAAAATGCTTTATTAGGATATACTTCACCTGAAACAAGAGTTATAGATTTCGCTACATTTGATGCTTCGAAAACATTTCTGAATTTTTCCTCACTTTCTCTTAAAATTGCTTCTTGTTCTCTTTCCTTTGTTTGATCTCTGAAAACAAGTACAACTCCGATTATGTTATTATTTTCATCTATAACAGGTGCTCCGGCATCTGCAATTGGATATTCGTTTCCGTCTCTGGAAATTAATACTGTATGATTTGCAAGTCCTACTATTACTCCTTCTTTTAGAACTCTTTCAACCGGATTTTCTGCTACCCGACGGGATTTTTCATTTATTATATTAAATACTTCTTCAAGTTTCTTTCCTTTCGCTTCCTCTTCTTTCCAGCCAGTTAAATTCTCCGCAATTTTATTCATTAATGTTATATAACCTTCAGTATCGGTTGTTATTACAGCATCTCCTATACTGTAAAGAATAGTTCTGTATTCCTGTTGTGTTTTTAAAAGTTCTCTTTCGTTTTCAAGTAATTTTATGTTAATTTCTTTTTGCCTTAATTTGTAAATAAATATAATAATAGATGTAGCAAATAGTATAAGTAATGCCATTATAATAATTCCATAGATTGCCCTTACTCTTAATTCACCCATAATTTCTTGTTTATCTGTTTTTGCAACCATAATCCACGGTGTACCTTCAACTTCTGCAATATATCCAAGAACTTCTTCCCCTCTGTAATCCTTCCCTTCAACGGATCCTCTTTTTCCAAAAGCGCCCTGCACTGCTAATACTTCTTCCTCACTTAATGGAATTTTAAATTTTAGTGCTGTTTCTTTTTTATGTTTGAGTTCATTTAAAAAAATTATTTCATTATCAATTTTCTCTATTAAAAGAGTCTCGCCTGTTTCTGATTCAACAGGCCAGGATTGTATTAAGGGGTACAAAAACTTAGATGGTTCTATTTGTAGTATTAAGTTCGCTACGATTCTGTTTTTATCAGCAAAGATAGGGGATATTATAATTATATGAATATCATTATGACTCTTACAGAACTGAAAATTCGATAGTATTGTTTCTTTCTGTTTCTTTACTCTCTGTAAATCTCCTAAAAAAACCGAATCAATTTGTTTTAAACTTGTATCTAATGTTATCAATACTTTTCCTTTACTGTCAGTTATACTTACATATTCATAGGAAGCATATTTTTTTAGAACATTAAGTCTGTCAATTATTTGTTGCTTTTGGGATAAATCATCTTCTTCTAAGTATTTTCTGATACTTGTTCTGAATAACGGACTTTTCGTAACTACTTCGGCAATTTTTATATTTGAATTTTTCCACTCGGTTATCTGTTTGATTTTTAATTCAGCAATTGTCTTTAACTCTTGTAATTTATCCTTCTTTATACTATTCTCACTATATTTATAGTATTGGTATCCGGTAAATAAAATTATTATTGTATATAGCAAAATCAAAGGAACTAATATCCTTTTCTTTAATCTTTTTGGTTTAAAATTATTATCCATAAAATTAAAATTTTGTAAATGATTTTATTGTAAAGACATATACATTCTTCCCAATATTTTCCCTCTGTTTCATATTCTAAATAATTGTTAATATGTTTAATTATTATTTTCATAAGAAAATAATTTTATTTTCAAAAAATATCAATACTTAAAATTATAAATCCCTTCTTTATAAAGCCATAACCCTGAAATTATTATTTTATAAAAATTAACTATATGTTTTAATTTTTGTTTTAAAATTTTCACATATTATAATATAATTTATGTAAATGTAGTATAATTGAAAATAGGGGGTAATTTATTTATTTTAGTAATAATTTGATTTAACTATGAAAAAAGTTTTATTTATTTCCTATTATTTTCCACCTATGGGATTTGGTGGAGTGAAAAGGCCCTTGAAATTTGCTAAATACCTGAATCACTTTAACTGGGATGTTACAGTTTTAACCGATAGCCCGAGAAAATTATTTCTTGTTGATGATTTTCTTTTAAGAGAAGCATTGGAGTCAGGAATAAAAATTGAAAGAACAGGTGCAGATATTCTGGATACGAATAAAATAATTACTAAAATACCGAACGATAGTTTTCAATCTTTTAAAAATTATTTTTCAAGCTGGTTCTATATTCCGGATTCTAAAATCTTCTGGTATTCAAAAGCAATAAAGAAGGCAATTCAGTTATGGAAAGAAAATGGTGGTTACAATTTAGTATTTGCAACAGCACCACCTTTTACTGATTTCCTTATCGGGCAGGAATTGAAAAGAAGATTTAAAGTCCCCTTGGTGGTGGATTTTATGGATAGTTGGGTTGGTAATTATACTTTAAGATATTATCCTACTTTATATCATAAAAAAAGAAATATCGCTCTCGAAAGTGCTGTTGTTAAAGATGCAAATAAAATTATTACAACAAATAGGCGAATTAAAGAGATGATTATTTCAAGAAACCCTGATATAACTTACAATGATATAAAACTTTATCCTCATACTTTTGATAAGTATGACTTTGAATTGGCGAAAAAGAAAAATCTTCCATATACTAATAAAATGCGAATTACTTATGTCGGAAGTCTCCATTCAAGAGGGTTAAAATTATTATTCAAATCTATCAGAGCACTATTTAATGCTGTTCCATTATATAAAGATAAAATTGAATTCCTGTATCTCGGAATTGTTCCGAAGAAACTTCTTAGATTTGCAAAAGATTTTAAAATTCTTGATTCTTTTTATATGCCGGGCTATGTTAATCATCTTGAATGTATTAAATATTTACTTGCTTCCGATGTTCTTTTTTTACATATAAAAAATATTAAAAATAATGATGCTATTTTACCTGGTGTTATTGGTGATTATATTGGTAGCAGAAAAAATATTCTTGCCTGTGTTCCTGATGGTGTAACTAAAAATGTATTACTTAATTATAATGCCTGTAAGATTGTTACTGATTATAATCCTGCTACTATTGCTGAAGCAATTTATGATTATTATAATGAATATGAAGCTAATTCTTTACCATTGCCTAACGAAGCATTGATTGAAAAATTTGAAAATATGCAATATGTTGAAGCGCTTGCAAGAGAATTTAATTATTTACAGGATATTGAATAACTTATACTATAATTCCTTATATGAAAATATTAATTGTTGGAAATGGCGGCAGAGAACATTCCATAGCATGGGGAATAAGAAATTCTCCGTCATTTAAAAATTCAAATGGTGAACTATTCTCTACAATTGGTTCTGCCGGCTTGAGTTCTATTTCAACCCCTGTTAATATTAAAGCAGATAATGTTTCGGCAATTTGCGAATTTTCAAAAGAAAATAATTTTGATTTTGTTGTTGTTGGTCCTGAATTGCCGCTTTCGCTTGGATTGGTTGATGAACTTAATAAACTTGGAATAATGGCTTTTGGTCCAACAAAATCTGCTGCTGAAATAGAAAGTAGTAAAATCTTTGCTAAGGAAATGATGAAATCTGCCGGGATACCTACAGCAGAGTTCAGAAAATTTACCGCTCGTGAGTTTGATGATGCTATAAATTATTTGAAAATTTCCCAATACCCTTTAGTTATTAAAGCAGATGGATTAGCAGCTGGAAAAGGTGTTGTTATAGTTGACTCTTTCGCTGTTGCTTCTAAAGCACTTGAAGATATGGTCATTAATAAAGCTTTTGGAAATGCTGGTGTTAATTTTGTTATTGAACAATTTTTAAATGGTTATGAATTATCAGTCTTTGCTATCACTGATGGCTCTGATTATGTTATTCTTCCCCCTTGTCAAGACCATAAAAGAATTGGAGATGGCGATACTGGTAAGAATACTGGTGGTATGGGTGCATATTCACCGGTACCTGAAAAGTTTTATGATAAATCACTTGAAGAAAAAATAAAATTAAAAATTATCGAACCCGCTTTAAAACAAATGAAACTTTTAAATCGTGAGTATAAAGGATGTCTTTATTGTGGTTTGATGATTTCAGAATTTAATGGTGAAAAGGAACCCTATGTTGTTGAATTCAATTGTAGATTTGGAGACCCTGAGTCACAAGCAGTTATTCCGTTAATTAAATCTGATTTTCTGCAGTTATTGCTTGCTTCTTCTAATGATAATATCAGGAATTATAAACTTGAAATTCATAATAAATATGCTGTCTGCGTAATTATTGCTTCTGGGGGATACCCTGATAAATATCAGACAGGGAAAAAAATAACAGGATTGGAAAAAATATCACCGGATGTACTGGCTTTTCATTCCGGTACTACTTTTGATGATAACAATAACATTATTACTTCAGGTGGTAGAGTGCTTGGAATAACTGCTTTATCTGAAACTTCTGTAAGTGATGCGATTAATAAAGCATATGAAAATGTATCATTAATTAATTTTGAAAATTGCTACTACAGAAAAGATATTGGATTTAGAGTATTATAAATTAAATATACTATAATGATTTTAGTTACTGGTGGAGCCGGATTTATTGGTTCGCATATTGTTGATGCTTATATTAAAAAAGGATTTAAAGTCGTCATAGTTGATAATCTATCAACTGGTGATATTAGTAATGTGAATAAGTCAGCAATATTTTATAAATTGGATTTATATAAAGACTCTCTTGAAAAAGTATTTAAACTTCATAAAATCAATATTATTAACCATCACGCTGCCCAGATAGATTTAAGAAAATCTATCTCCCAACCTTTATTTGATGCAAGGATAAATATTGAAGGTTCAATCAGGTTATTTGAACTTGCGGCTAAAAATAATGTGAAAAAAATCATTTTCGCTTCTTCCGGCGGTGCTGTCTATGGAGAACAAATACATTTTCCTGCTGGTGAAAACCACATTACAAATCCACTTTCTCCTTATGGTATTTCTAAATTAACAGTTGAAAAATATCTCCACTTCTATAAACATTATTATAACATTGATTATGTAATATTAAGATATAGTAATGTTTATGGTCCCAGACAGAGTATTAAGGGAGAAGCAGGGGTAGTATCTATTTTCTGTAAAAAATTGATTAATAATAAAATACCTGTTATTAATGGTAGCGGCAGGAATACCAGAGATTATATTTTTGTTTCTGATGTTGTAAGGGCAAATTTGTGTTCTTTAGATTATAAGGGTTCGGATATTTTTAATATATCAACTGCTGAAGAAACAAGCGTAAATAAATTATTTAATCTTCTTAAAATAATTTCGGGGAAAAAAATTAAAGCAATTCACGGTAAACCTGTTTCAGGTGAGCAGAAAAGAAGCTGCCTTGATTACAGATTTGCTTCCTGTAAATTGAAATGGAAACCCCTCATAAGCCTTGATGATGGTCTTAGACTTACTTATGAATGGTTCTCTGAAAATAGAAGTAAATTATAATAAAGATTATCTTATTTTCCTGTATTCAACAGGATCCATAAAAAAGTAACTGTTATCCTGATTTTTCTTAAAGAATTTTTTGAGTTCTTTTGAATCAGAAAAATCCTCCTTAATATAAGGGGTTACTCCCGTTAAGATTATATTTCCATTTTCAAACTCAAATTTATATATATAGTATTTGCCTTCACTATTAGTCTCATCTAAATCTTTTAAATTTAAATATGTAACATTTCCTATTTTAGACAGATAACCTTCATATTTTGAAGATATTTCTTCTATACCATTAGAATCGAGCTCTACATAAATAATACTGTATAGATAATTTGACTTTTTTGATACCTTGTAATAACTTGTATTACTTGTACCCCAGTTCCCGATTAGTTTTGAATCAACTGATATTTCAGGCGTATCATCAATTGGAATAGTGGATTGATAAGGACAACCTGCGAAAATAATTGTAAAAGCAAATAAAACGAAAAGACCGATAATTTTTTTCATATAATTTTTTTTGTTTATTCAATATAGTTAATTTATTACATAATATAAATTGATATTCTTTAAACATTTATCGGTTTATGAAAGTTTCAAATAATTAAATTCCTGTTAAATTTAAAATATTTATGATTTTTCAGATTTTAATATCAATTATTGTTATGCTATGGTTTTAACATATTCATTGATTTTACATTTGAAAAAATATAATTTTAAGGTTTGTTTTAAAAGAATTTATTTATAATTATGGCAAAAAATAACATTGAAAAAGGACAAGAAAAGAAAATCCAGCCTCGTGGGATTATGAATAGAATGAGGGATAAAATGCCCCTGATTCTTATTATTGTTGTTATTGCTTTTCTCGGTACTATTATTTTTGACTGGGGTATGAATTATCTCGGTTTAAGCAGAGGGCAGGTTGATTTTGCTGTTATTAATGGTCAGAAGGTTGAATATAAAGAGTATATGGAAGAACTGAATAATCAGATTAAAGGTTATCTCGAAAGAAATAACAAAAAGGAAATTGATGAAAGAACTCTTCAGCAATTGAAAGAACAAGTTTGGCAGGGTATGGTTCAAAGAATTTTGATTGAGCAGGAAATCGACAGACTTGGGATAAAAGTTTCAGAAGAAGAAATTAAAGATTGGGTATATAACAGACCTGAAACTCTCCCTCAGTGGTTAAAAAACTTTTTTACTGACTCTACTAATGTGTTTAGAACTGACCTTATGTACCAGACACTTCAAAGTAGTAACCCGGAAATTGTTAAAGCTTGGGCAGATATTGAAAAACAATTGTTCCTTCAATTAAAATATGAAAAACTGCAGGATGTAATTTTAGGTTCAACGGTTGTTACTGAAGGTGAAGTTTTAAGGAAGTATTTGGATGAAAATATCAAAGCAAGCTTTGACTATATGATGCTGGGTTTAAATTCAGTTACTGATTCTAATTTATATTCTGTTACAGAAGAAGATTTGAAAAATTATTATGAAGAGCATAAATCTGATTACAGACAAAGAGAAATGGTGCAGTTAAAGTATGTTATATTTCCTGAAAGTGCGTCTCCTGAAGATTCTGCTTTTATGAAAAAACAATTTGAAACAACCTATATTTCTGAATTGAAATCTTTGGAAGATTCTAATTTAATAGCATTTGTTAATGAATACTCTGAAGTTCCGTATGATAGTAATTTTAAAAAACTTGGCGATTTACCAAGAAAAGGCGCCTGGTTTTTCCTCAATGGAAAAACCGGTGATGTATCTGAATTGCTTATAGATTTTGACGCTTATAAAGTGGTAAAAATAATTGATATTAAAGAAGGTGATGAAGAGTTTGTATTCGCTCAACATATTTTAATTAAATTTGGAAATGATTCTATCGCTGCGAAAAAACAAGCTGATGAAGTTTTTAAAAAAGCTAAAGAAGGTCAAAAGTTTGAAGATTTAGCACTAACTTATTCTGAAGATGAAGGTTCTAAATATTCCGGCGGTGAACTTGGTTGGTTCAGTAAAGGTAGGATGGTCAAAGAATTTGAAGATGCTTGCTTCAACTCTAAAGCAGGTTCTGTTGTCGGACCAATTAAAACTACTTTTGGATATCATATTATTAAAGTTATTGCTAAATCTAAGAAAGAATACAAGGTCGCTGAGATCAGGAAAACAGTTTCAATGAGTGAAATTACGAGAAATGCCCTGAAAAATAAAGCTTATGAATTTTGGAAAGACCTTGACAGGGGAATTCCTTTTGATTCCGTTGCTTCTATATATAAATTAACTCCTATGTTGACACCGGAATTCTCAAAAGACGATAATCTGCCAAATGTTAGTAAAATAAAAGCACTTATGAATTTTGCATTCAGACATAAAGCCGGGGATTTTCTCGAGCCTGTGAAAACTCAAAACGGTTATGGTGTTTATCAAATTGTTAAAGTAATACCAGAAGGCTATAAAAACTTCGATTCAATTAAAGTTTCTGTTATTAAACCTCTCGTAATCAGAGAAAAGAAATTCCAGATTTTATTAAACAGTGCTAACCAGATCAGACCTAATATTCACGCAGGAGATATTCTTTCACTTCAGAACTTATATCCGATGTACACTTTCGCTTCCGCGGATAGTATTAGTTTTAGTCGTCCGGATAATAAAATTGGTCTGGATTATGCACTTTACAATAAAATCTTTGAATTAAAACCCGGTGAACTTTCTGAACCTATAAGAGGAAACGATGGTATTTATATTATAAAGATGAAATCAATTACACCTTTTGATGAATCTGATTATCTTACTAAACGTAGTGAAATATATAAGAATATTATGAGCACTAAACAACAATCAGCATTTCAGGAATATTTGAACAATCTTGAAGAAAAAGCTGATATTATAGACAATCGTGAATTATATATGTGATTCTAAGGCTGCTTGTTGAATCTAACTTTTTTCTATGCAAAAAGAAGAAACTGAGCCTTTATTAAATAATAAACAAAATGTTGTCTCAGGGGCTGCAAAAGCAATAGTTCTGTCTTCTGTAATGTTTGTTTTCATTTCTTTCTGGAGAGCTGCTGCTATTGTAGTGGGTGACCTCGGTTCTACTGCTTACTACATTGGCGGAATTGCTGAACAGTTTGTTGGCGAAGTTGCTCCGTATTTTATTCTTTGTGTTATGTTATTTTCTTTTGCCGTCTCCGGATTGTATATGGAATCCTCACCTCTGTTCGTTAGGGGTGGTGTTTATAGAGTAGTCAAATTTGCACTTGGTAACATTATTTCAAAAATTGCTGTTAGCGCACTTGTATTTGATTATGTACTTACAGGTCCTATTAGTAGTGTGTCCGCAGGACATTATTTTGTTGGTTTAATTAATGATACTTTCTCACATTTAAATATTAACATTTCTCTCAATAAGAATTTGTTTGCAATGTTTGTTGCGATTGTTATTGTTGCTTATTTTTATTGGGAGAATATTAAAGGAATTGAAGAGTCTTCAGGAAAAGCTTTGAAAATTTTTATTATTACCGGAATTATGGGTGTGTTGATTATTGCCTGGAGTCTTTTCACGTTGTGGATAAAAGGTGAACCTTTCTTTAAAAATTTGCCTGATTTAAAAATTAACTTATCTGATGAAGCGTTCGGTTGGTTTAAAAATTGGGATTGGATTAAATCTATTACTGCTTTTAGCATATTAATCGCTTTCGGACATTCTTTACTTGCTATGAGTGGTCTCGAAACTCTTGGGCAGGTTTATAGGGAAATTGAATATCCTAAATTAAAAAATTTCAAAAAAACTATTTTAACTATATTTATATTCAGCGTTGTTGTTACCCCTGCTGTTTCTTTTCTTGGAGTTATGTTAATACCGGATTCTGTCAGACCGCAATATATTGATAATTTAATTGGTGGTATTGCAATGTTTCTTGCTGCTCCTGAATGGCTTAAATTGGTTATTCACACTTTTGTAGTTTTAGTTGGTGTCCTGATTCTTTCTGCCGCTGTGAATACTTCAATTGTTGGAGCAAATAGTGTCTTAAATAGAGTTGCTGAAGATGGAATCTTAACTGATTGGCTAAGAAAACCACAAAAAAAATATGGGACTACTCATAGAATGTTATCTTTAATTGCAGGTATGCAGATCTTAACGATTATTTTATCAGGCGGGGAAATTCTTCTGCTCGGTGAAGCTTATGCTTTTGGGGTGATCTGGAGTTTGACTTTAAAAGCTTTCGCTATGATTGTATTAAGATATAAAGATAAAAGACCAAGAGAATGGAGATATCCTTTAAATTTAAATATTGGTAGGTTACATATTCCTCTTGGTATCATTACTGTCTTCCTTGTCTTGTTTTTTGTTGCTATGACTAATTTATTCACTAAACCTGTTGCGACTCTATCTGGATTTATTTTTACTTTCTCTTTCTTTATTATCTTTTCAGTTTCAGAATTAATTAATAAAAAGAAAACTAAAGCTAAAGAAATTAGTCCTGAGGAAGAATATCTTACAGAAAAAAGTAAAAGAGTACTTGAACATTTCAACCTTGAGGATGAATTTGAAATTACTCCGAAAACTATTGGGAGTGAACTAAATGACAGGGTCCTTGTCGCAGTGAAAGACCCGAATAACTTAAGTCATTTACAAAAAGTATTGAGTGAAACAGATATAGAAAAAACCGATGTTATAGTTATGATAGGTAGGGTCTTTACTGATAAATTTTCTACTTTTGTGGAAAGAGATTTACAAAAAGACGAGAGAGAACTTTTTAGTAATGTGGTTGATGTATCAGAGAAAATTGGAAAACCTGTTATTACTATTATTGTACCAACTAATAATGCGTTCTTCTCAATTATGAATACTGCTAATATGCTGGGTGTTCGTGAAGTAGTTATTGGTTTATCTGCTAAATATAAACCTGATATTCAATTGGAACAATTAGCTCTAATTTGGGGAACTGTTCAGTCAGATGAATCAAAACACATTAGAATTAGAATTATTAGCTTTGATAGGGAATTTATTGCTGATCTATAAAAACGAATTCACTAAGAATAATTACAAATTTTTTTGAAGGAATTTATTTATTGAATTGTTGAAATATTCGGGATTCTCAATATTTGATAGATGTCCTGAATTCGGAATGATATCAAGTGTAGAATTGATAAGTAATTTATTCATACTTTCAGAATATTGAATCGGGGTCAGAGTATCATGTTCTCCAACTAAAATTAAAGCAGGTATTTTCAGGTTTTTTAATGATTCAAGAGTTGTTGTTCTTGTTGCTATTGCAAGTAATGCACCAATAATCCCTTCTTCTGAATTGCTTTTCATCATATTGAAAACATATTCCTTTATATCTTTATCATTATAGTTTTTTTCTGAAAGTAATTTCTTTAAATATTCGTTCAGAACATCATATACTTTTCCTGATTTTATATCTATAATTGCATTTGAGCGTGAAATTAAAACTTCATCGGTATCTCTTTCTGCTCTTGTATCTGCAAGTATTACACAGGAAAAAATTTCTGGAGCTTTTTCTAATGCCCTTAATATAATATAACCACCCATTGATAATCCGCAGGCACATATTTTATTCAAATGTAAATTTTCATAGATTGATAATAAATCATTAGCATATTCTTCAAGGGTAAATTGATTATTATTTTGTTTGCTCTTTCCTAATCCACGTACATCATAAGTTATAACTCTATATTTGTCTTTAAAAAAACTTACTTGCTTTGACCACATTTCGCTTGAAAGGGGAAAAGCATGAATAAATATAAGAGGTGCTTTTTCTCCTTCATAATCAAATACTGTAATTCCATTTATATTTATTTCTTTCATAATTAATGTTTTTATAAATGTTGTTATTAATATTAAATAACTAACTATAAATTTCTGTGTGTACCATCACAGAAACAGCCATTAGCAGAATGTTTGCATCCGCACCAGGCAATTTTCTTTTCTTCTGTAATTTCTACTGAAATAGGTGTGAATTCTGTCTCTTTATGTGAACCATCGCAAAATGGCTGATTTTTTGATAATCCGCAGGAACACCACCAATATTGTCCTGGTTTTACATCTTGTATATAAGGTGATTTCTGAGCTATTTTTGGCTTTGACATAAGCTTTTATTTTGATTTTTATTTAATTTATTAAAATTTCAGTTAATTTAATATTCATTAAAAATCCGTTTTGACTTCTGTTAATTTTATTTTTAGTCTGTCATAATACCTATTTTGGAAATATAAAAGTCTAATTTTCGGGAACATAGTTTAATTAAATTGACTATAAAATTTAGATTTCACTTAGTATGTTGAATAATTAAAATATAAAAATATGAAACCCAAAAAAATTTTTTTAAATTCATTTTTAATGTTATTCATCGTTATGACATTATTCAGTAAAGTCTATTCTCAAACTGAAGAATCCAACACTTTTAGTGTTTATATGACGAATCTTTATTATCCTAATGAAAAAGTTACCCTGCAAGTGTATAGTTATGATTATAATGTAAAAGAAAAAATGGATAAAAAATTTGAGTTTAAGATTTTAAAAGTTAAAAATATTGTTGAATTTTATTCCAACCAATCTTCAAAGTATTATCTGAATACGATTGGAAAAGACAGCTCTAATTTACTCTATTATACAGAGGAGGTGAAATCTATTTCAAAAAAATATTCAGGGATAAAAGCATATTATTATTATTACATTAATGAAAATGTGGATTTAGGGGTATATGATATTGGTGCATATATTGTTCAGGTGAAATCAGGCAGGTTTGTTGCTTATACAGGATTTATTGTTTCTCCTTATGGAGTGATTACTGAAGCAGGTAATAATAATGTTCTCGCTTTTGTAGTTGATAGAAAAACAGGGGAACCAGTTGATGGGGCAACTTTGGAGTTTTTCCAGAATGGAAAAAGCAAATTTAAAAATACAACTAAAAACGGGGTCTTTTATGGTGAGTATAACCCGGATTTTTCTTTAGTCAGTAATCAAGGTCCTGATATCTTAATAATTGGTCATAAGGATAATGATTTAATTATCTCTGACCCTTATGCTTATTATTTATTTCCGAATGAACTTTATTCTGTTTATATTACAACTCAACAACCTGTGTATAGGACAGGTAGTGAAGTACTATTTAAAGCTACTATAAAGCAAAAGGATTTATATGGCTTTAATTCTTACTCCAATAAAGAGGTTACTGTAAAAATTACTGACCCGAAAAGTCAGACTGTATATGAAACTAAAACTTATACTAACGAAAATGGTAGTATTAGTGGCAGTTATAAAATAGATGATGAGGCTAATTTAGGTGATTATTTAATTTATATTATTATATCAGACAATAAATCGTATTCAAAATCTTTTACCGTAGAACAATATAAAAAGCCTGAATATAAAGTTGCTGTCTCTACCGACAAAAGTCAATACTACGGTAAAGATCTTATTAAAGCATCTGTCTCTGCTAATTACTTTTTTGGAAATCCTGTGGTTGACGCAGATGTTGAATATAATATTTATAAGGTACGATATTTTACCCCCTGGTGGAAATTTACTGAATATGCCTGGTGGTATGAAGAAAATGAGTTTTATTCCAGTCTTGATGAAAATTTTACAGGAGCAAAGATGATTTATTCCGGGAAAGGAAAACTTGATAAAGAAGGGAAATTTGATTTTGTTTACAAAGTAAATGAGGATTTCAAAGAAGAATACAATGGCTATTGGTGGTGGTGGAGAGATTATTACACGGATTACAGATATATTGTTCAAGCAAGAGTTGTAGATAAATCAAGAAGAGAAATTTCAGGGTTGACAACAGTTTTTGTTACAAGGGGTGGGTTTTATACAAACATAAAAACATCAAGATATTTTTATAAACCAGGTGAAACTATCAGCTTTAATATAAATGCTATGAATTTCGGTGATAAACCAATTGAGACTGGTTATAAACTGGAAATTTATAGAAGTAGATATTATTATTATGATAAAATGGAGAAAGAATTGGTTAAAACTATCAATGGTAGAACTAAATCTGATGGTAAATCTACTGAATATTATGAAATTCCTGATAAGGAATCTGAAGGCTTTTATGAAGCTAAACTTATCGCTTATGACGAAAAAGGCAACGAAATTACATCTTCCACTTCTTTTTATGTTTATTCTGGTAATTACTGGTATTGGTATGGGCAGGATTCAAAACAATTACAAATTATGTTTGATAAGGATTCCTACAAAAAAGGAGATATTTGTAAAGTATTCATTATGACGCCTGATGAAGATGTTGATATAATTGTTTCGGCTAAATCTGATAATATTTTATTTTATAATTCTTTGAAAACAAATAAGAAATCTGCAGTTGTTGAATTTTTAGTTGATGATAAATTTAATTCTGCTTTCGCTTTTACAGTAAGTTATGTAAAAGATTTTCAACTTTATAGTGAAACAAAAAAAATTACTGTAATTCCTGAAGATAAGTTTTTAACTGTAGAACTCTTACCTTCTAAGAATTTTTATAAACCCAGAGAAGAAGGGGAGTTAAAAGTTAGAGTTGTTGATTATAAAGGAAATCCTGTTAGCAATGCTGAAGTATCACTTGGAATTGTTGACGAAAGTATATATTCAATAAAAGAAGATAAGACTAAAGATATAAGACAGTTTTTCTATTCTTCATTGAATACATTTGTTAATACAACTTTCAATTTACGTTCAGTCATCTATGGATATTCAAGGTTGATTACTATTTATGAACATTTTAATTTAAAGTCTGCAAGAGAGTCTGAATTGGGTACTATAAAGGGTACCCTTTATGATAAAAATAAAAATCCTGTCCCCGATGCGATTATTTTAGTAGACGACGAATTTTATGCTGATAAAACAACTGTTACTGGTGAATTTGAGTTTAAGTTACCGGAAGGTGAATATGAAATCAGTGTATTTATGGGAGAAGAAAAAAGCGATGCATTAGTAAAATTGAAAGTTAAAAAAGGGGAAACCAAAACAATTAAACTTTATACCGAGAAAGATTTAAATAAAATTGTTGATTATGAAATTCAGTCAGAAATTGATGCCCATCGGGAAGAACTGAAAGAGGAAACCGGAAAACCTTTAAGAAAGGATATAAGTAAGGATGGTAAGGAAAAGGATAAGGATGGTAAATTTGTTGAACCTGAAGTTAGAACGGATTTCAGAGATGCGATCTTATGGATGCCTTATGTAAAAACAGATAATGATGGATACGCTTATGTAAATGTTAAATATCCTGATAATCTTACAGAATGGCGCATGACTGCAAGAGTAATTACTGAAGATACAAAAGTAGGTCAGGTAATTGCAAAAGTAATTACAAGAAAAGATTTACTGGTAAGAATGGAAACTCCAAGATTTTTGCAAATGGATGATGAACTTTTAATTACAACTGTGATTCATAATTATCTTGATAATAATAAGAATACAAGAGTTAAATTTAAAGCTGAAGGCGTTTCTTTAATCGGAGATTCTGTTAAAATTCTCAATTTAAAATCAAATTCTGATGAAAGTATTGATTGGAAAATTAAAGTGAACAATCCCTATGGGTATGCAAAACTTTATTGTGAAGCGCTGACAGATCAGGAATCTGATGCAGTGGAAATTTCAGTTCCCTTACAACCAAGGGGTCTTGAAATGGTGAATATTATAGCATCGAATATTTCTGAAGAATGGAAAACAGATTCAAAATCATTTTCCATCCCTGATTATGTTGATATTCGTTCGGCTGGTCTGAAATTTTCATTATCTCCATCAATCGCTTCTACTATTTTAACTTCTCTTGATGAACTTGTTGGTTATCCATACGGATGTGTTGAGCAAACTATGAGTAGGTTCTTGCCATCAGTTGTGGTTGCTGAAGCATTTAAGGAATTTAATGTCCCGCTTGAAGATAAAACCAAAAGAGAACTCCCCGAAATGGTTAATCAGGGTCTAAAAAGATTATACAGTATGCAACATTCTGATGGTGGTTGGGGCTGGTGGGTGAATGATAAAAGTAATCCTTATATGACTGCTTATGTCGTTTATGGATTAACAATTGCTTCTGATGCAGGATTTGATATCAAAAGTGGTGTTTATAGCAAAGGTATATCAGCATTGAAATCATTGCTAAAATCTGAAAGTGATTATGTTACAAAAGCATATATGTTATATGTTTTGTCTCTTACTAAAGATAAAGATGTTAAATTTATCGATAACGAATTGTTAAATATTAAATATAAAGATGTTAATGATTATGCAAGAAGTCTAATTGCTCTTTCATATTCTAATATAGGAGATAATGCTTCTTCTTTAGTTGAAATTGATAAAATTATTGAAAATGCTAAAATGGTTGGTGATGAATTAACTTACTGGGAAGGCTCGTCATTTCATTATAATTGGCAGGATGATAAAGTACAAACTACAGCTATGGTTCTTAAGGCACTTGTGAAAATAAAGCCAAATAGTCCATTGATTGATAAAGTTGTAAGGTGGTTGCTTATGCAAAGGAAAGGGCTATCCTGGAGAAGTACTCAGGAAACGGCTATTATTGTTTATTCATTGATTGATTATCTAAAAATCACGGATGAATTGGATCCGGATTTTAATGTAAAAGTATTCTTAAACAATGAATTTATTTATGAGCGAAAATATTCTAAAGACGATGTATATAAAAAAGATTCATTGATAAGAATTTATTATGATAAAATTCAAAAAGGAAGCAATGAAATAAGAATTGAAAAATCCGGTAAAGGGAAATTGTATTTTTCCGGTAATGTATATTATTTCGATAACTCTAATAATATAAGCGCAACAGAAAACTGGTTTAGAGTTGAAAGAGAGTATTATAAACTTGAAAAATATGTCCATTATTCGGGTGATAAGATTACTTACAGAAAAAAATATTTCAGTGGTGAAGTCAAATCCGGTGATATGATTTTTGTGAAAATAAAGGTTTATTCAAAAGAAAAAGAAATGAATTATTTTATGCTTGAAGAACCCCTCCCTGCAGGTTGTGAAGTGATAAAAGACGATTGGGCTTATCAAATAGAAGATGAAAAGAACTATGAAGGATACAAATACTATTTCTGGAGATGGTGGTATGCAGATAAAGATGTAAGAGATAACAGAATAACTTTCTTTGCAACTTATCTATATGGCGGAGAACAGGAATTCTCTTACATAATGAGAGCGCAGATTCCCGGTCATTATTATGTCAATCCTGCAAGGGCAATGCTTATGTACTATCCGGAAATGAATGGTAATACAAAGGATTTAAAACTTATAATTACCGAATAGATTTTATTAAATATGTGCTAACCCCGCTGAAAATTATTCCGTTTCAGCGGGGTTTATTTTATTAAAAAACATAGACTTATTTTTTTTAAATTTTAGTATCTATCAATATCAAAAATATTTTAAAAAATGATATGATAATTAGTAAATAGAAAATTTTTAATATTTTTAGAAATTAATTACTCTTTTTAAATTTTTATATTTACTTTTTAATTTTAATTATATATGTTTGTTAGCTATATTTTTTAATTAAATTAAATTATTTAAACTATGGTAAAAAAATTATTCGTATCCATTTTTGTTGTACTGCTAATTTTTGCATTTACAACTTCTTCTTTTGCTGCTAATTGGCCTGGTGATAGGGCAGGTAAAAAAGCAGATTACCTTTGGAAAAAATTAAAACTTTCCAATGAGCAGTATGTGAAGGTTTATCAGACACTTTTAGAATATGAAAAGAAAGTAGATGTATTGAAAACAGAAAAGAAAGATAAAAAGGCTCGTGAAGAAGAGATGAAGAAGATGCAGGAAGGTGTTAATGCAGAATTCGCTAAGATATTTACAAAGGATCAATCTGATTGTTATAGCAAAATTAAAGATAAATTCTTCAAGAAAACCTTTGTAAAGAAGAAAAAAGTAAAGAAACTTGATGAACAAACTACTGAGAAAAAGGATGAGAAAAAAGATGAAAAGAAAGATGTAAAGAAGGATGAAAAGAAGGATGTAAAGAAAGAAGAAAAGAAAAATTAAAGATTTTTTTTCTGCTTTAAGACAACTCAAATTTTTCGAGGCTGTTCCTGAAACAGCCTCGTTTATTTTTAGAACCTTATCATTTATATTGTATTCACTGATTAAGTCTATTTAGATTCATTGTATATTCCTTAATGTATTAATTACAAATTTTTTTATCATTTTAAGATTCCCGGGGTTATAAAAAAAATATAAAATATTTCATTACGAACTTTTCGGCTTTATGCTCATAAATTAATATTTTTTTATAAGGATTAAAAAAATAATTTTTCTTTATATTAATACTAATAAAGCAAATATTTCATTTACAGATTGGTTCTTAATTCTCTCAGGGAAATACCAGTAATATCACTTGACAATTTTAATTAGTTAACTTACTTTTTCGTAAGAAAAAAAATAAGGGAGCAAAGTATGAGAAAATTTTTCCTCCTACTTAATTGTTTATTTTTTTTATTTAATTACTCTCAAAGTAAAAGTTTTCCAATCAGTTATAAAGGGTTTGAAATTAATTACGGGCAAATAACAAGTTTTGAAGGACAGAAAGTAAATGATATTGTTTTCTTTTCGAAAGAAAATGGTTATTCAATTTTTTTTAAAACTGATGGATTCAGTTATGTGATATATCAAAGTGAAAATGGGGATATTTTATCAGGAGCAAACCAAAACCTAAATGAGTGGGATAAAATTAAAAACTCAAAATTACATTACGCAAGGATTGACATTGATTTATTAAATTCAAATATTGTGAAAACTAATGTAATCTGTGATGAAGAACTTCCTGGTTATTCTAATTATTACCTTGCTCAATGTCCTGAAGGTATTCTTTATGTAAAAAGTTACAATAAAATAAGGGTCAAAGAGGTATATCAGGGAATTGACCTGATATTTAAATATGATCATCAGGGAGTGTTACACTATGAGTTTGAAGTGAATAAAGGAGCAGATGTAAACCAGATAAAATTCAGAGTAAGATGGGCAGATGTCAGATTAAGTTCGGATGGTAGAGAAATGATATTATTCACACCATTAGGAGAAATAAAAGATGGTAGGATAGTATCTTATGAAGGAATAAAACAGGTAGATATAAGATACAGGATAAATGAAAATGGAATAATAGGTTATGAGGTTATGAATTGGAGCGGTAATGATAAATTAATAATAGACCCGCCGCTTGCTTTAGTATGGGCTACTTTTTACGGTGGAAGTGGTATTGATTATGCCCGTACACTTACCACAGACAGTTCAGGAAATTTATTTGTTACTGGATTGACAACATCCGTTAATTTCCCATTACAGTATCCTGGTATCGGTCCCTATTTTCAGGGTACTATTGGGGGAGAAGGTTATTATGATGCATTTATTTTGAAATTTTCAAACTCCGGGGTAAGACAATGGGCTACTTATTATGGGGGAAACGTTAATGATTATGGATATTCTATTACTACTGATGCTACAGGGAATGTTTTTGTTGTAGGAATAACACTTTCGAATAACTTTCCTTTGCAGGATGCTGGTGGTGGTGCTTATTATCAAAGTTCTAATGGTGGAAATGAAGATGTGTTTATTTTAAAATTTACAAATACAGGTGTAAGGCAGTGGGCTACTTATTATGGAGGAGTTGGTACTGATTATGGAACTTCTATTGCAACAGATGCTTCAGGAAATGTTTTTCTTACTGGATATACTTATTCAACTTCTTTTCCTTTGTTTAATCCTGGGGGTAGTGTTTATTATCAGGGAACTTTTGGTGGATGGTCTGATGTCTTTTTATTAAAATTCACAAACTCCGGAGTAAGGCTATTGGCTACATATTATGGCGGTAATGGAGGAGATTATGGCAATTGTCTTACTACAGATGTAACCGGAAATGTTTTTATGACAGGAAAAACTGAGTCACTAAACTTTCCTCTTCAGAATCCTGGTAGTGGTGCTTACTTTCAGAATTCAAGTGGAGGACTTAATGATGCCTTTATTCTGAAATTTACAAACTCATGCACAAGGATATGGGCAACATATTATGGAGGTGATAGTAATGATTATGGTACTTATCTTGCAACCGATGTTTCGGAAAATGTTTTTATAACCGGATATACCAGTACTGCAAACTTTCCTGTATTTAATCCCGGTAGCGGTGCTTACTATCAGGGGGTAAAAAGTGGAAGAGAAGATGCTTTTATTTTAAAATTTTCAAACACAGGTGTTAGGCAATGGGCTACTTATTATGGCGGAAGTCATAATGAAAAAGACCTCTTTATTTCTACTGATTCCTCTGGAAATATTTTTTTAACTGGAACAACTTTATCAACTGACTTTCCTTTATATAATCCCGGCAGTGGTGCTTATTTTCAGGGTACTATTGGGGCAACAGGCTATGATGATGCATTTATTTTAAAATTTTCAAATTCAGGGATACGGCAGTGGGCTACTTATTATGGAGGAAATCACATTGATCTTGGTTTTTCCATAAATACAGATTGCTCTGGAAATATTTTTGTTGCAGGAATTACTCATTCGACCTATTTGCCTTTATATAACCCGGGTGGTGGTGCATATTTCCAATCTACCTACGGCGGAGATTATTATGATGCATTCATACTGAAATTTGGAAGCAGTTCTATTGGAATAAAATCTTTAGGTAATCAAATACCTACTGAATTTTCTTTAAATCAGAACTATCCTAACCCCTTTAATCCTCTAACCTATATTTCATTCTCCATACCAAAATCAGAATATGTAAAACTTACAGTATATAACGCATTAGGTCAAGAAATTGAATATTTAATATCCTCATATTTACAGGCAGGTACATATCAAACGGGTTGGAATGGTAGTAATTATCCAAGTGGAATATATTTTTATCGTCTGGAAGCAGGTAATTTCACTAGGACATATAAAATGGTATTGGTGAAATAATTTATAATCGCAGTTTTTAAGAAAATTCAGTCTTTCCTTTTAGTAGAATAGTGAATTTCAGTTGAGAAAATTATAATAACAATCAACGGGGAAAATGGTACGCCCATTTTATTAAATCATCCGATTTGTAATAGCATTTAACTAATTTATATATAGTATTAATACTAATATACTACTAAAATTTTATTAAACAGTCTTATAATTTATTTCCATAAATAATTATAAATTAATAATTTACACTAATATGTTATTAATTTTTAGAAAATACAAAATATTATGTAAAGTTATATGTTGGTTTAAATGTTAATATTGTCTCATTATAAGATTAATTTTCTCATTTTTATACTTCTATGCGTTAAATAGCAAAAAAATCCCCTTTTTTTAAAAATTTTTTTTTGGTATGAAATTTGTAAAGTATAGAAGTGTAAATTGTAATTAATATGGAACAAAATATTACTTATTTAGAAAAAATTTCTGTAAATAAGTTAATTTATGTTATTTTCTTATTGTTATTAATTATCATTTTATTTAGTGCATTTATAATTTTTGAAAATGAAACAGATAAAAATATTAGAATAAATGGTAATTATTTTACTGCTTATCCTTCTGTTTTAAGTAATGATTCTTTAATCCCTGCTGAATTAAATCAAAAATCTTTAAATGGGGATATTGGTTTTGTTGAAAGTGTTGGAAAAATTATGGAAAGGGATAAATATATTACAAAAGAAGTTGTTCAGAGATTCAGGACAAATTCCAAAAAGAAAGCTGATAGAAGTAATTTAGAGCAGAATTCTGATGTTATTACAGCTTCAAAATTTTCTATTGAAGATAATTTTTCAGATTTTTCTTATCGCGAAACTAAAGTAAGTCATAAATTTAAAGCAGGGAACATTGTATCTTCCGGCTATATTCCACCAGATGCAATGGGAGCTGTTGGTCCTTCTCAATTTGTATATATTGTAAACGGGAGAATTATTACATATAATAAAAATACTTGCCAGCAAGATGGCTACTTAAATACGACGACTGATAATTTTTTTAATTCCGTAAAGACTACAGGATGGACTACGACTGACCCCAGAGTTAGATATGATAGACTTTCAGGCAGATGGTTTATTATAATGGGTGATATGCCATATACCGGATTAGGAAGAAACAGAATTATGATTGCAGTCAGTAGCTCTTCTGTTATAACATCATCATCAAATTTTACATTTTTCTATTTTCGAGATAATAATTATTTTGTTGATTTTCCTTCTTTAGCTGTTGATAAAAATGCTGTTTATATTGGTGGTAATTTATTTAATACAAATAATGGAACATATCAGGGTACCCGTGGATTTGTTGTAAGGAAAAGTTCAATTTTAGGTAGTGGACCTATGGTAAGAACTACATTTACATTTGTAAGTACACCTAATAGAGCAGGTTTGTTTTCACCGCAAGGAATTGATAATTATGACCCTAACGCAACTGAAGGATATTTTATTGGAGTTGATAATTTATATTATGGATTATTAAACCTCCGAAGAATTTCAAACCCCGGTGGAAATCCTTCATCATCAGGAGATATCTCTTTTAGTACAGCACTTACGACTTTTAGTCCTTTAAAGGTACCACATCTTGGGAATTACTATGGAGACTCTGCAAAAATTGATGCTTCTGATGACAGACTTTTTTATGCTCATTATCGAAAAATCAATAATGTTGGAAGCCTTTGGACTTCTCATAATTTAAGGGTTGATAGAAGTGGTGTAGCTGGTGCCAATGGTGATAGAAATGGTATAAGGTGGTATGAGATTAGAGGAATAGAAACGGGACAAACCCCTTATGTGTATAGAGCTGGTACAATATATGATTCATCTTTAAATAATCCGGTATATTATTTCTTTCCTACTATGACTGTCAATGGACAGGGTAATGTTGTCGTTGGTTTTACTTCTGCTGGTGCAAATCAATATCTTTCTGCATCTTACACTTACAGATTGAATAATGACCCGCCAACGAGTTTCAGACCGGTAATTAACTATGAATTAAGTAATAGTGCTTATAATTTGCCATGGGAGAATTATCAGAGTAGGGGATGCAGACGATGGGGTGATTATTCATTTACTTCTCTTGACCCTTCAGATGATATGACTATATGGACTATACAGGAATATTGTGATTCTACAGATTCATGGGGTTGTATTGTAGGAAAAATTCTTGCTCCTCCTCCGCCACCCGATACTGCCTTGACTCCTAATCCATCTGCTATTACTGCACATATGGATTCAGTTTTTGTTACGATAAACTCATCAGTTGAAGGGTTTTATGATCCCGGTCAAGGTTTCACAAACAGAATTTCTGCTTCCTGTTCACATGGTGTTATAGTTAATAGCATTACATATAATAGTCCTACTTCGATAACACTAAATTTAAATACACAGAACATTCAAAGGAACAATCTGGAAGTAGATATATTTATAGATGTAACTATTACAAATCCTGATGGGCAAAGTATTACAGCAAACAATTTTATTAAAGTTGAAGGTGCATTACCTGTTAAACTTGCTTCATTCGATTATTCTGTAAAAGAAAGAGATGTTAAATTAAGTTGGACAACAATTGAAGAAATAAATAATTCAGGTTTTGAAATATACCGAAAATTAAATAATGATAGAGATAACTGGAATAAAATTGGATTTATAAAAGGTGCTGGTAATTCTAAAACACCTGTTACTTATAATTATTTTGATAGGAGTTTAAACAAGGGTATTTATAGATACAAATTAAAACAAATTGATTACAATGGCAATTTTGAATTTTTTGAACTGAATAATTCGGTTGAGATCGGAAGTCCATCTAAATTCTCATTGTTACAAAATTATCCAAATCCTTTTAATCCGAAAACCAGGATATGTTTCAGTATTCCTGAGTTGACCTATGTAAAACTTAGTGTATATGATATAACCGGAAGGGTAGTTGGAATATTAATTGATAAAAAAATAGAGTCTGGATATTATGAAGTTGAATTTAATGGGATGGATTTACCAAGTGGTATTTACTTTTATGTATTGAATACGGAAAGATTTACTGAGACTAAAAAGATGCTCCTCATAAAATAAAAGTTCTTTTAAAAATTTTTCCCAAACAAAAAACCCGTTGCATTACGGATTTTTTTTATTCTTTTTCCATCCTTTCCGGGGCTGATATTCCTATTATGTCAAATCCATTTTTCAATACCTGTTTGACAGCAAGACACAAATACAAACGAGCTAACATTAAAGAAGTATTGGAAATATCAAGTACTCTGTTATTTCTGTAAAATCTATGAAAACATTCTGCTAAGGAATTTAAATAGGAAATAATTCTATGTGGTTCAAAGTCAATGCAGGAAGAAAGTACCTCATAAGGAAATTTAGTCAGTTCTTTGATTAAGTTTATTTCATCTGCTGTTTTCAGCAAATCAAAATTTACATCAGAAAGATTACTTTTTTCAAAGTCAGGAAAAACTTCCCGGCTATGTCGTAAAATACCACAAATTCTTGCATGTGCGTATTGTAAATAATAGACAGGATTCTTATCTGATTGTTCCTTTGCAAGCTCAATATCAAAATCAAGATGGGAGTTAGAACTGCGCATAATGAAAAAGAATTGTGTCGCATCTATCCCTATATCATTTATCAAATCATCAAGAGAGTAAAATGTTCCATATCTGCCGCTCATTTTCAGAGATTTATTACCAGACTTAAAAGTGACCATCTGATGAATTATAACTTTTATTTTGCTTGTATCATAACCAAGTAATTCAATACCGCTAAGAACTTCCTTATATGTATCGCTGTGGTCTGCTCCGAATATATCTATAATCAAATCATAATTTCGTTGTAATTTATCTATATGATATGCCATATCTGGTAACCTGTATGTGTATTCACCAGTTGACTTTACAATTACTTTATCTTGTTTGAGTTTTTCAGATAATTTTAACCAGATTGCACCATCTTTTTTATAACTCAGATTCCTGATTTCAAATTCCCTTAAAATTTTATCGATAGAACCATTCTTATATAAATCTGATTCATTAAAAAAAATGTCATGTCTTATTCCAATTTTTTCGAGAGTATTTTTAATTGATGTAAAATTATATTTTTCTCCTTCTCTTTTGAAAAATTCCAAATCATCAGAGTTTCGGTATTTATCACCGTATTTATTATAAATATTTTTTGCTATTTCTATAATATAATTTCCCTGATATCCATCTTCGGGGAAGGGATATTCACTGTTGAAAAGCTGTTCATATCTTGCCTTAACGGATTTTGCAAGTAGTGTCATTTGCATACCGGCATCGTTATAATAATATTCTCTTACAACTTTATACCCAATCCATTCAAGCATATTTGCAATTGCTTTGCCAAGACAAATCTGTCTTCCGTGACCTGCATGTAATGGTTTTGTAGGATTTGCACTTACCCATTCTATATTTGCGGTTTTTCCTTTATATATATAAGATTTTCCGAAATTAGATTTTTCTTTTAAAATATTTATTAATCCATTTATGTAAAATTTATCTGAAGCAAAGAAATTGATGAAACCATTCCCTGCAATTTCAATTTTAATGATATAATCTTTATTATATTCAATTTTATTGACAATTTCTTCGGCAATTTTTTGGGGTGGTAATTTTAATTCTTTTGACAATAAGAATGCAATGTTAGTTGAAAAATCTCCATTCTTAGCTGATTTTGGGATATCTATCTGAATAGTAACTACGGGGTATTGGAGTTTTTTAATTGTGTTTGATATTATTTGATTTAAATATTCTTTCATCTATTTTATCCAACCTTTTTCTTTATACCATTCTACAGTCTTTCTAAATCCATCTTCAAGACTATATTTTTCTTTAAATCCTAATATTTCTCTCGCTTTTTTATTTGAGCATACCCATCGTGTTTGTGTTATATCCTTGCATTTTTCTAAATTTAGTGTCGCTGCACGCTTTGAAAAAAAACTAAAAAATTCTGATATTGCACCTGCAGAATATACAATCCAGTGTGGGATTCTTATTTTTAATGCCTTTTTGTTGAAAACTTTTGCAGTGGTGCTTGCAATTTCATCCCAATCATAAAATTCTGTATTTGAAAGAAAAAATATCTCGCCATTTGCTCTTTCATCCTTTGTAGTGAGTAAAATCCCATTAATTAAATCATCTATGAAAATTAAACTTAAATATTTTTTGTTAAATCCTATAATTGCATTTAATCCTTTCGAATATGTTTTAAAATATACAAGTATTTCAGTGTCTCTCGGTCCAAAGATTGCACATGGTCTTATTATTGTAACTGGTACTTTATCTTTATGAAGTAGAACTTCCTGTTCCGCTTTTAATTTAGTCCTGCCATAAGCAGTTATCGGTTTTGGAATATAAGTTTCATCAATTGGCTTTTCATCAGGATTAGGACCACATACTGCCTGAGAAGATATAAATACAAATTTCTTTAATTTGTGATTTGACTTTAAAACTAAATCAAGCAGGTTTTTTGTTATTATATAATTTCCTTTTTCATATTCTGATTCAGTCTTTGCTTTAACTATACCTGCAATGTGAAAAATATAATCAACATCTTCTATTATTTCTTTTATAAAACTATCATTCAGAGAATTACTTTCTATTAAATTTAATTTTTTACCTTTTAACCATTTTAAGTTTGAAGTCTTCCTTATCGTACAATAAACATCAAAATTGTTTTCAAGAAGCTTATCTATTAAATGGCTTCCAACAAAACCTGTTCCTCCGGTTACAAGAGCTTTCATAAAAAAGATATTAATTTATTTAAATTATCAATAATTTAATGTATTTTCTATTAATAAATTTTTACCGATATTTGTAAGATTAATTATTAATTATGGATTTATTTCAGAAGTGTTATAACTTTACCCGTGCTGATGAAGTAAAAGCGTTGGGACTTTACCCATATTTCCGGGCAATTGAAGAAAATGAAGGTCCGGTAGTAAGAATTGAAGGACGTGAAATTATTATGGCTGGCTCTAATAATTATCACGGTTTAACAACTCACCCGAAAGTAATCGAAGCAGCAAAAAAAGCGATTGACAAGTACGGCACTGGTTGTTCAGGTTCGCGTTATTTAACGGGCACTCTTGACCTTCATATTAAGCTTGAAGAGAAACTTGCTGATTTCATAGGTAAAGAAGCCGTCTTATTGTACTCGACAGGTTATCAAACTGCGCAAGGTATTATTCCAACTCTCGTTAATAAGGATGAATATATAATCTCTGATAGGGATAATCATGCAAGCATTGTTGCCGGTAACATTATGGCTAAGGGTATTTTTGCAGAACACTTGAGATATAAGCACAATGATATGGAAGACCTTGAGAAAACTTTAAGCTCAATTCCTCTTGATGCTCCGAAACTTGTTGCAACTGATGGTGTTTTTTCCACAACGGGTGATATAGTAGATTTAATTAACCTGAACAAAGTTTGCAAAAAATACAATGCGAGAATTTTAATTGACGATGCTCATTCTTTAGGTGTTTTGGGAAAAGGTGGTAGAGGTACTGCATCTGAATTTGGACTTGATAAAGAAATTGATATGATTTTCGGTACTTTTTCTAAAACTCTTGCATCGCTTGGTGGTTTTGTTGCTGCGGAAAAGGCAGTTATTAATTATTTAAAACATCATTCCTCTGCTCTTATATTTTCTGCATCACCTACACCAGCTGCAGTTGCTGCTGCTGACGCTGCACTGGATATTTTAATTCAGGAACCTGAAAGAATTATTAAATTGGTTGATAATGGAAACAAAATGAGAAAAGGTCTGAAAGAACTTGGTTTTAGAGTTACTGATGGTAGAACCCCTATTGTTCCGGTTATTTTAGGTGATGATATGCTAACTTTTAAATTCTGGAGAAAACTTTTTGATGCAGGTGTTTTTGTAAATGCATTTGTTTCTCCAGGGGTTCCTCCAAATTTAGCTATGCTCAGAACTTCTTATATGGCTACACACGAAGATAAACATTTAAATAAAATTCTTGAAGTGTTTGGAGATATTGGCAAGGAAATGAATATAATTAAATAGATATATGACAAAAAACTCTTACTTATTTTTCAGATTATCATTATTATTATTAATAGTATTGTTTTCATTAATCGGGTGTGATAAGAATGATAAAAGTTTATTGGATGTAAATACCGATGATAATGATACAACTTCTGTTTCACCTGCAGAATCATTTGCTTTAAATTTAGTTGATGATATCCTTAATGAAGAAGATGAGTATCTTACTGAATATCTTGAAAATGAAATTTATCCTATCGTTTCCAAATCTGAAAAAGTTACAATCGATAAGATTTCTTCAACATTGTATATTTTGTCATATCAGGACGGTGACAAAGAGAAAAATTTACTTATAGAAAAGTTTTACAATCCCATTAAAGATGAAATCTCATTTACAAGGAGAGAAATAGATTTAAATTCATATAAGATTTTCCTTAATTTAGAAAAGTAAATGAACAAGATTATTGCTGTTGTTGGATTGTGTGGCTCTGGCAAAAGTGAGGCGGTTAAATTTTTTTCGGAAAATGGATATTTGAGAGTATATTTTGGTGAAGTTGTCTTAGATGAATTGAAAAAAAGGGGGCTTGATATTAATGAAGAAAACGAGAAGTTTGTCAGAGAGGAACTCAGAAAAAAATATGGTATGGGTGTTATGGCTATGAAAAGTCTTGATAAAATTAGAGAATTCTTTAAACAAGGTAATGTTGTTATAGAAAGTTTATATTCCTGGACTGAATTTAAGATTATTAAATCAGAATTTGGAGAAAATTTTAAGCTGCTCGCTTTACATACTTCAAAACCTTTACGATATAAAAGATTATCTGAAAGAAATGTAAGACCATTGAAACTCGAAGAATCAATCCAAAGGGATATAAACGAAATTGAAAATATAGAAAAAGCTGGGCCTATAGCATTTGCTGATTATCTTATTATTAATGATGGTTCTTTAGAAGAATTAAGAGAAAAGTTAAAACTATTATTATGAAAGCAAAAGATTATATTTCATGGGATGAATATTTTATGGGTATTGCGCTTCTTTCTGCTTATAGAAGTAAAGACCCGGCTACAAAGGTTGGTGCGTGTATAGTAGATGAAAATAACAAAATTGTTGGTATTGGATATAATGGATTTCCAATTGGATGCAGTGATGATGAATTGCCCTGGGAAAAAGAAGCAGATAATATTAATGATACAAAATATCCCTATGTAGTTCATGCTGAAGCTAATGCTATTTTAAACTCTACCAAAGATTTACATGGAGCAAGAATGTATGTTGCATTATTCCCTTGTAATGAATGTGCAAAGCTTATTATTCAATCAGGAATTAAAGAGATATTATATTTATCAGATAAATATAAAGATACCGATAGTGTAAAAGCTTCTAAGAAAATGTTTGATATGGCAGGTGTGAAATACAGATTACTTCATTTGAAAGATAGAAAAATTATACTTGATTTTCATTCTTATTATTAGCAGTTTGAATACATAAAAAGTTCTTTCTCATATCTTCAGGATGTTTATAAAGGGAATCCGGTGAAAGTCCGGAACTGTCCGCGCAACTGTAACAGTGAAACCATTTCTTTTTATCCACTGTCCATCTGGATGGGAAGGTGAAATGGGAGACGAAAGTCTTACTGAAGTCAGGAGACCTATCCTGAAGAGTTTCTTCATCCAATCTTCCAGGTAAAGATTGTGAAGAGTTTTTAGGAATCCTTTAGCCTTCAAAATCTTTACTGGATTTTGAAAACTAAAGGATTTTTTTTTTAATTAATAAAATATAATGTTATGTGTTACAAAGTAAAACTTTTTCTTTTAGTTTGTTTTCTTTCTGTTTCTGCTTTTGCACAGCAGGATTCTGTAATTTACAAAACTGATGAAATTGTTGTCTATGGTAATAAAGTAATTCATTCACTTTATTATTCTCCTGCGGATGTTAAAATTTTTACAAAAGATAAAATTAATAATCTTAATGGTGGAAAACTCTATGATGTAATTAATTATTGCGGGGGAATTCATCTGAAATCTTATGCCGGAATTAATTCTTTAAAAACAATATCTTTTAACGGATTGGGTGCAGAACAAACCGCAGTTTTACTGAATGGAGTTAAATTGAATTCACAACAAAATTCTCAGGTAGATTTATCTATGATTCCAATGGAAAATGTGGAAAGGGTTGAAATAATTAGTGGGGGAATGGGTTCGCTTTATGGCTCTGATGCATCAGGGGGAATTATAAATATTAGAACAGAAGAATTTGATTTTAAAAATGAAAAAAAATATAATTTCTTATGGCGTGTGAATAGTAGTGCCGGTAATTATGGATATTATTTTCTGAATATTAATTCAACATTTTTAAATAAAAATGGCTTTGTAAATGTTGGATATTCAAAAGAAAAATCTAATAATAATTATGATTATTTCTTTTTTAACGGAGTATATAATGAAAAAAGACAAAGAGAAAATGCCTCATTCACTGGTGATAAAATATTTCTGAACTCTGATTTTGAAATTTCAAAAAATCTTAAAATAAAATATTATGGTTATTATTATGTTTTAGATAGAAACTTACCATCTGCATTAAATTCTTTCTTTATGCTTACTGAAAAACAAAAGGATAGAAATTTTGATAATATATTACAATTTGTATTTGACAAAGGAGAAGATTTCTTTTTGAAAACTCAATTGGCATATCAGGAAAATATTATTAACTATGAAGCTGTTTCTTTGTTCAGAGATTATTATAATAATAAAAACTATGTTTTTCAGTTAGATGCTTCAAAATCATTTAATCAGATAAAAATATATTCAGGGGTAGAATTAAATTATAACAAATTTGAAAGTGAATCATTAAAAGATATTAGAAGAACTTTATCAAGTATTTTTTTAACCGGAGAATATAGCATTATAAATAATTTTAGAATTTTTCCATCCATCAGATTTGAATCTGCTTCTGATGTTGATTATAAAAAAATATATTCTAAAATTGGAATAAATTATAAACCTTTTTATAACATAAATTTTCATATCAGAAGTAGCCTAAGTAATAACGGGAGAATTCCTACTTTTAATGATTTGTATTGGGTCCCCGGTGGAAATAAAAATTTAAAACCGGAATCCGCTGTTAATTTCGATATTGGTTTTATTTACGGAATAAATTTATTTGGTGAGAATCTGATTGAATTATCATATACTAATATATTGATGACAAACAAAATTACCTGGCTTTATAATCCTGAATTAGGTATGTATTCTCCTGTTAATATTGGGAAATCAAAGTCAAATATTATTTCTGCTTCTTTAAAATCAAATTACAAAATTAATACTGATATTTCATTAAATTTCGAGTTTAATTATACTTTTAATTACGCAAAGAAAATAAATGAGGATTTTCAGGGAGACTTATCAGTAAATAAACAATTACCAAATGTTCCATTAAACATTCTGAAGTCTAATTTAAGTTTTTGTTATAAGGATATCGGAATAAATTTATTTTATAACTTAATTGGAAAGAGATATACAGATTCTGAAAACAATAATTCCCTTAATCCTGCAGGCGTTCTTGACGCGAATTTATTTTATAATATTTATTTTGGTTATATTAAATTGCGTTTATCATTTGAAATCAATAATATTACAAATACTGATTATTCTGTAATTGAAGGATATCCTATGCCATTAAGAAATGTTATAGCAAAAATATCCATATTTAATTAGTTTAATTTGTTTTGTAAATTATTTTTTTAGTTAAATGAATAAGCCAAAAATAAGAGATAAAATGAATTTTATACATATTTATTTTGGTAATGGAAAAGGTAAAACCACAGCTGCTTTAGGTTTGGCTTTTCGTTCGCTCGGTTCAGGAAAAAAGGTTACAATAATTCAATTTGATAAAAAAGGAGATAGTAACTTTTCATCAGATGTTAATATCATAAATTCTTTAAAGCAAAAAGGTTTTAAAATTGATATTTATAACACTGGTATTATGAGAATAAACGATAAAGGCATTTTCAGGTTTAAAAATATTAAAGAGGATTTTGAGGAAGCAAAAAGAGGTCTGAAAATTGCTGAGGAAATGATCAATAATGGCGAGCAGGATATTTTAATACTTGATGAAATAATTTCTGCTGTCTCAACAGGATTAATAAAGAAAAGTCAGGTTGAAAGAATAATCGAATTGTATAATAAAAATAGAAATTTTGAATTAGTTTTAACTGGATTAAAAATCTGGAAAAAACTCAGGGATAGCGCCGATTTAATAACTGAAATGAGAAAGATTAAACATTATTTTGATTGTGGCATTGTTGCAAGAAAAGGAATAGAATATTAATAAATTAAATTCTTTTATTAATGCTTAAAACATATTTAGGGATAAAACCAAAAGTTGATGAAAGTGTTTTTATTGGTGATGGCTCCATTATCATTGGCGATGTTGTGCTTGAAAAAAATGTTAGTGTATGGTTTAATTGTGTAGTCAGAGGAGATGTGAATTACATAAGAATTGGGGAAGGAACAAATGTTCAGGATGGAGCAATTTTACATGTAACTTATAAAAAATATCCATTAATAATTGGAAAGTTTGTTTCTATTGGGCATGGCGCTATTATTCATGGATGTAATATAAAAGATTCTGTTCTTATCGGTATGGGTGCATTATTACTCGATAATTGCACTGTTAATTCAAATTCTTTAATTGCAGCTGGTACTTTAATCAAAGAGAATTTTATAGTCCCTGAAGGGGTTCTTGTAGCCGGTGTTCCTGGTAAAATAATTAGAGATTTATCTTTAGAAGAAATTGCTTCTATAAAACAAAGGGCGATGAATTATATTATGTATGTAGAAAATTACAAAAAAAATCAGAATATGGAATATTAATGAAAATTTGAAATTTTTTTTTACTTGACATTAATTTTTATTAATACCATATTTAATTATGCATAAATTAACTAAAAAGCAAAAAAAGATTCTTGATTATATTGAAAAATATTTAAGAGAAAATAACTATCCACCCACATTGAAAGAAATCACTGAATATTTTAATTTAACTATAGGTACCGTACAGGACCATATTTATGCTCTTGAAAGAAAAGGTTATATAGAAAGAAGAAGAGATACAGCAAGAGGGATTAAAATAATCAGGAATTCAGAAGGTGTTTCAAAACCAAATTTAAATGAATTTGATTTAATTCCGATTTATGGTAATGTTGCTGCAGGAGAGCCTATTTTTGCAAATGAAAATATTAACGGGTATATTACAATTGAAAAAACCCCGAAAGGACAAAAGATGCATTTTGCATTAAAAGTGCAGGGAGATAGTATGATAGAATCAGGCATTTATGATGGTGATATTGTAATTGTTAAAAAACAGGATACTGCAGAAGATGGGGATATAGTAATTGCGCTTATTGACGAAGAAGCAACTGTTAAAAAATTAAGAAAGAATACATTCAGGATTTATCTTGAAGCTTCAAATCCTTTTTATAAATCAATTATCAATAGACCTTTTAAGATTCTTGGTAAGGTAATTGAGCTAAGAAGAAATTATGAGAAAATTAAGTTATAAATTCAGACGGGAATATATATAATCAATATTCTTTAAAAATCTTTTCAAATCAAAAATAGTTTCTATTTCCTTAACAGAAAGTAACTGAGTAACTTTCCTGTTTTTAATAAGTTCATTTTTAAAATCAGTATTATTCTTCCAGCATTTAAATGAAATTTCCTGTATTATTTTATAAGCTTCTTCCCTTGTCAATCCTTTTTCAATTAACTTCAACATCACAGTTTGAGAGAAATAGATTCCATTTAAAAGCTTTAAATTATTACTTATATTATTTTTATTAACTACTATATATTTAAGTAAGTTAGCAATTTTATTTAAAGTATAATCTAATAGAATAGTAGAATCCGGGAGTATTATCCTTTCTACTGAAGAGTGGGAAATATCTCTTTCATGCCAGAGTGCTACATTTTCTAATGAAGGTATTGAATTTGCTCTTAATATTCTTGCCAGTCCGCATATTTGTTCTGCTGTTATTGGATTTTTCTTGTGGGGCATAGCAGATGATCCCTTTTGTCCTTTTGTAAAACTTTCTTCCAGTTCGAGAACCTCAGTTCTTTGTAAATGTCTTATTTCTAAGGCTATTTTTTCAAGAGTTGCACCTATTATCGCTATCGTATTTATATATTGACAATGTATATCTCTTGATATTATTTGTGAAGTGATTTTTGGGGTTCTTAATTTAAGTTTCCTGCAAACATATTCTTCAACTTTAGGTGATAAATAACTATAAGTTCCGACAGCTCCGGAAATCATTCCAACACTTGCTGTTTTTATTGCATATTCCATTCTTTCTATATTTCTGTTTGTTTCATCATACCAGTTTGCAAATTTTAAACCAAGTGTTATTGGTTCAGCATGTACTCCGTGTGTTCTTCCAATTTGTGGCAGATATTTGTATTTTTTTGCTTTTTGTTTAAGTACAGTTTTAAGCATTAATAAATCTTTGATTATAATTTCTCCGGCTTGTTTCATTTGTAATGCAAGTGTTGTGTCCAATATATCAGAGCTTGTTATTCCTAAATGAATGAATTTAGAATCTTCTCCCACATTTTCTGCAACATTGGTTAAAAATGCAATAACATCATGTTTTATTACTTTTTCCAGTTCATTAATTCTTTTAATATCAAATTTTGCTTTTTTCTTAATATTTTTGAGCGATTTATCAGGAATAATTTTGAATTTATTTAATGCTTCGCATATTAAGATTTCTATTTTTAGCCAGATTTTGAATTTATTTTCATCTGACCATATATTGAACATTTCCGGTCTTGTATATCTTTGAATCATTTTTTAATCTTTTTTTTTACAAATATGTAGTTTTTTATTTTTTATATCAAATTAATTAGTTTTTAATAAGATTTTTTGTTTATAAATCATATCCTATTGTAAAATAAAATGTATTGGGACCCCAAATAATAGTATTTTTTTTATCCTCTTTTATAAAAAAGCACTTTCCTGCAGAAAAACTTGCTTTCCCTAATGGTGTATTAAATATTGCTGACATTCCGAAGCCATGTCTTAAATCTATTAGTTTTATATCTGAGGTATTACTCCAGATTCTACCTAAATCATATCTGCAAGAGATAAAAGTATCGAAAAATATTTTAAAAGGTAGTTTATATCTGAATTCTACTGATGATATAAAAAGTTGTCTTCCATTTAGTTCATCTTCTACCATTCCCATAAAGTTATTTTCTCCGCCCATAAAAAACCAATCTGTGAAAGGTGTAGTATTATCTGCAAATGCAAAAACAAATTTCGGTTTTAATGATAATGATTTATCAATCTGAAAATAATGCTCGAAATCTAAATATAGTTTTGAATATGCTTCAGAACCTCTTAACTGGTTTTGTGCAGTCTCATAATAATATTCGATTATAGTTCCTTTATTTGGGAAAGGATATTCATCCTGTGTATCTACTTTACCACCAAATCTTAATTTAAAAATTCTTGTTTCAATATCATAATTTGTATTGCTTATATTTCTTGTAAGCGTGTTTTCTATCAACAATTGAGAATATACAATTCCGATTTTTTCCAGTTGAGTACCTATCAGAAAACTGCAACCAAATTTAATATTTTTAAATTCTCCTAATTGAATTACTGAAAAAGAACTTTCAGATTGCTCTTCTTTATACAAATAGTGGTCTATAAATGAATAGTATCCTGAAATGTTTACCGTAAAATCTGTTTTGAATATTTTATATCTGTTTATTTCTAATTTTAAATCTAAATTTCTTAACCCACCTATTATAGAAAATCCTGCCTCAGTACCGGATTTGAATATATTTTGGTCTCTAATATCTATAAATGCCTGAAGATTTCTTTCATTGTCGGCTCTAACTGCAAGACTTAAATTTTTAGGGCTTTTTTCAACTAAATTAATTATTAATAATTTTTTATTATCTTTGTTTATAATGTTGAATGTTAGTTGTGTAAATAAATTCAGACTGTATAAATTTCTCAAGTTTTTTAATATATCGGATTCTATTACCGGTTTTTTCTTATCTATCGTTAGTTCAGAAAATATCATTTCTGATTTTGTATTATTATTACCTATTATAATAATATCATCTAATAATCCATTGTCAAATTCTATTTCTAATGTATTATTATCCCAGTTGAAATAAAATTTTGTGATATCTACTGAACTGTAACCATTTGCTTTAAGCTTACCCAATAACGATTCATATAATGATTCTAACTTTCTGTAGTTAATTATTTTATTCGTATTTTCATTTGCAAATTCATCCAATATATTATTGATAAATTCAAATTTCGAATTTGTCTTTATTGATTTTAATACCGGATTTTCTTCAAATTTATATTTTAAAATCAGAATCCCGTCATTTCTGTATATTTCGGCACTCAAATTTTTAAAATATCCGAGGTCATATAGTTTTCGCATTGCTTTCTCAATATCTGTATGTTTCACAAACTTATTTTCCTGTTCTTCGATTATACTTCTCTTTATATTTTCAGGTACGATTTGTGATTCTATAATTACTTTTGGGTTTATGATAAAGTAATTTCTTTGTGGCGATGCGTTTGCTTCAAGAGAATCAAGAGAGTTTTTTAATTTATCAATTAATTCTAAAGTAGCTTCACGGCCTTTAAAAATTAAATTTTCTATATTTCTGAAATCTTCAGAATTATGTCTGCCAATGTCAGGAGTAATTGTAAAGTTTGATTTCTTCAACTGCTGTTCATTTAATCTTGCCATTGTAATTGATACAATCTGGTCGGCAGTATTTATTGGATTTTCTTTTAACTCTTCCTCCGTTTTTAAGGGACTTGTTGAATTTACTGTGATAACATAATCAGCACCTTTTTCAAAAGCAATGTCAACAGGAATATTTGCTGTCAAACCACCATCAATTAACATTTTTCCGTTAATGTTCATTGGGGTATATAATAGCGGAAATGTGAAGGAAGCTTTTACACACTCGGTAATATTTCCGTTTGAAAGGATCTCTCGTGTTCCAACATTTAAATCGGTCGCTACTGAGAAAAATTTATATCTTAAATTTTGAAAATTTTCGTCAGGTCTGTGCCTTGAATTTAAAAATATTGTATTTAATATTTCTGTGATTTGTTGACCGCTCGATAGGGAAGTCGGAATTATTGGTTTAAATCCTTTTAATGAAACAGTGAGAATACTTTTATCCTGAATACTCTTTTGTGTGGGAAAAAGTTGTTGCCTGCTGTATTTGTTCGTTAGTTTAAGATTTTCTTCCCAATTAATATTCCTTGCTAATGAATCTAATTCACTTGCAGTATAACCTGTAGCATATAGTCCGCCTATTATTGCGCCTATACTTGTTCCAACAATAATATCGAAATTTATTCCATTTTCTTCTAACGCCTTCAAAACTCCAATTTGTGCAAAACCTCTTGCACCACCACCACTTAATACGAGTGCAACTTTTTTGTAATTATATTTCTTTGGGAAAATATTGAATTTATTTGTATCTAAATTTTCTTTTGGGTGTAATGGTAGAGTAAGTATTGTTTTGGAACTGTCCGGATTTATTTGAGGTAAGGTTACAGTAGCTGAAAACAGATAAAATAATAATGAAATTGCATAATATATATTTTTAAATCTTATTTTTATCATTTCTTACTAAATTAATAACTAATCCCATTAAAATAAATATTATACCGACTCCCAGACCGGGATATAAAGGTTCTATATTCAGCAGATATTTGGATACATTTTCGCTATTTGTGAGATTGCCGTGAATAAACCAGAACAGTGATACAGAAAAACAGGATATCATTGATACCAATATAAATTTCTTTTGAATGTAGTTTTTACTTGTATAAGAAAAAATTATTGCTATAAGTAATGGTGGTATTACAAGACTTCCTATTGTATACCACATATCAACCACAGAAGGAATAATAAATGGTAATAGAAAAGATATTGCAGATGTAAGAATTATTCCAGCTTTGGATAACTCAATATAATTAGATTTATTTGAAAACCTCGGAAATGATTTCATTATATCTTTACCGAAAGTGGTTGCTGAAATAAATAAATATGAATGAAATGTTGACATAATAGTTGCAAGTAGTGAAGCAAAAAAGAATCCCTTTAATATTTGTGGAAGAATTTTATCTGCTAAAGTTGGATATGCTGCTACCGGATTATTTAAATTTTTAAGATAAGAAGCCGAATATAACCCGGTTGTTACAGTAAGAAAATCAAATAAAATCCAGAAAAAGAGTGAAATTAAAACCCCGTTTCTTGCTACTTTTGTAGTTTTTGCTGCATAACATCTTTGATGAAATGATGGATCAACTAATGCCCATGATCCTATAAAAAACCAAACTATTATATATAACGTACTATGACTTCCGCTAAGCGAAAAATGACTTTGTGGTAAGTTGCTTTTTAAAAATTCTAATCCTCCTATTTTAAAATAGCAAAATGGTAATATCATAATGAAACCTGCAAACATTACAATAAATTCTAATATATTTACTCTTATATCTGCTTTTAATCCACCCTTAAAAAGATATACTATAGAAACAAATATACTTATTAGCATAGCAATCCATAAATCAATCGAAAAAACCATTTGTACTAACACGCCAAGCATTAATAAGTATGGTGCTGGTGTAGTAAGGAAAAAAATCATTATTGAACCAAAGAAACTCACTTTACTACCGAACGATTGCTCTAATTTTTCAGGAATAGTTCTTAATTTAGATTTTCTTATTTTTTCTGCAAAAAAGAAGGCAAATATTAAAATGAAAATATAGTAGGGTAGTGCATTAAGTAACCAGCTTGATATACCATATCGATATGTAAATTCTCCAATTCCAAGAATTCCTCCGTAAAAAGTTGAAACAAGTGTTGCAACAAAAGCAGGCAATGTTATAGCTCTGCCTGCTATTAAATAATCTGTTAAATTATCATCGCTTTTCTTCGTTGTTGTACCTAAAAAAATACAGACTAAAAAATAAGCAATTATGACAATATAATCTCCAATTTCAAGATTAATAGAGTTCATATCGTATTAAAAGAAATGTTTTCTTATCAATAGTAAATCACCTTCAATAAATGAAATTGAGATATTATCTGATATAGAATAGTTTAGAGTCCCTTCGCGAATTCCAAGTGTTAAGTCTTCGTTATTAAGTGGATATTGCAAGCCCTTGGTTGTTATTCCTTTAGCGTAGGGAAAAGGTAAGAGTGATATTACATTATTTCTTTTATATTTAAACCTTGTTTTGTATTTAATAAAATTAGTCATATAATCTTCATCTATAAAATAGATATTCATTTTCCTATAATATCGTTTCAATATACTGAAATTATTTAAAGTGTGGTCAGGTCTTAAACTTATATAACCAAAGACAATGACTTCATTAATGCCTTTTTCCACCAAATGCAAAAGTGATTTTTCGAAATCTGTTGTCTCCTGGTCAGTAAATTTCATAACAATTACATTCCTGTTAAGGAAATATTTTAATGTATTGTTTGTAACTGAATCAAGATCACCTAAAATTACATCTGGTATTAAATTTTTCTTTTTCATTAAATCAGCAGCTCCGTCAGCAAATACAATATAATCATTTCTTTTTATAAAGTGTTTATAAACGTTCTTTCCTGGAATACAACCATTAAGAAATATAATTCCTTTTTGTTTTTCCTTCATAAAATCATTTTATATAATTTTATACTTCATTATTTTTCTAAAATACATTGATAATCTTGTAAAAACAATAAAATTAGTTTTCTGAAGTTATGACATTTTTGAACCCATATTTACTGATTGCACTACTCGCTGTATTTATTCCTTTGATAATTCACTTGCTAAATCTCAGGAAAGCTGTAAAAATTGAATTCAGTACAATAATGTTTTTGAAAGAAGTAAAAGAGAAAGAAATACATAAAATTAAAATTAAAGAATTAATCCTCCTGCTGATAAGAATTTTAATTATTACATTTCTTGTTTTATCTTTTTCAAAACCATTTATAAAAAGTGAAAATTACGGGAATGCTTCTATAAATAAAACTGGTATAATTTTAGTTGATAATTCTTTTAGTATGAATGTTTATCAGGGAGATAAAAAATTAATTGAGACTGAACGCGATATCTTATCTGACATATTAAAAAACTTTAATCCGACTGATAATATAATAATTCTGAATTCTGATTCAGAGTTTAATTACAGAGATTTAATTGATTCTAATATTTTCAAAATATCATATACCCCGTTCTCAATTTTTTCTTTACTTGGAACAGTAGAAAGTATAAGAGAAAGAATTCCGGAAAGTTATTTGGAAATTTTTATTCTGTCAGATTTTCAGGAAATAAATTTCAGGCAGGAAAGTTTTGTGCTGGACGAAAATTCACCGCTTAAAAATGTCAGTTTTTATCTTATACCTGTACTAAAACGAGAAACGAGCAATATCGGTTTATTAGGTATTGAAAATTTGTCTGGTATTATTGACACATATACAGAATCAAAATTTAAATTAAGAATAAAAAATTTCAATAATAATCAGGTAACTAATAAGAGATTAAATATTTTCTGCAACGATAGTTTGGTTTTAGAAAAGTATTTAACTTTCCAGCCTGAAGAGATTCAAAACATAGATTTTAATTTTGCCCCTGAAATTAAAAACTTATTTTATATAATTGCAGATATACAAAATATAGACAATACTTATGATGATTTTATTGAAGACAATAAATATTATTACATATTTAATCTTCCGCAGCAAATAAAAGTTTTTATATATGGCGAAAATATAAAGGATTCTGAATTTCTTAATATTGCAATTAAGTCTTTCAATTCAATTCAGAGCAGGGAAGTTATTGTTTCTGAGACTTCCAATAAATTACCAAAAGATCTTTCTAATTATGATGTTTTAATAATCAACTGTAAAAGTAATCTGAATAATGAAGAAATTTCTAAAATTAAAGACTATCATGAAAATGGCGGGGGAATATTGATTTTTCCATCCATTAATGTTGATATAGATAATTTTAATTCTTTTCTCCAGTTAATTTCTTCAATTAGGTTACAGAAATTAATTGATGTTTATAATAAAGATGAAATAAAATTAAAATTTTCTGAATTCAATCATTATATCTCCGAAGGGATATTTAAATTCAAAAATAAAGATAATTCTGAAATATTCCTGAAAAATTCTCCACAAATATCTAAATATTACAAGTTAAGTAATCCAAGAGATGCTATACCAATAATTAAGATAAATGATGAAGATTATTTTCTGTCTGAAAGTTCTGATGCTTATTCGCCGGTATTACTTTTTGCAGTATCATCAAATTTATTAATGTCGGATTTTCCTTTAAGTGATATATTTCCTGTTTTAATTATAAAAAGCATTTATTATTTATCAAATAAGAATTTTTCCAATAATATAATCACTGGTAAAACCGGGATTATATATGCAATGTCAGATTATGATTTTATTAAAAAAATTGACAATAGTATTATTCATTCCGAAAAAATTCATAAGGGCTTTGCTTCGATTTCAGCAACTAAGGAATTAAATAACCCCGGGATTTATTTTCTTAGTGATTCTTCAGGTTTGAAGAAGCAATTTTTCACTATTAATATTGATACAACAGAAAGTGAAATTAAATATCTTGACGATAAGGAAATGAAATCCAAATTAGAAAATCTTGGATTTCAGAAGATAAGTGTTGTTAAAGATATCAATAAATTGGAAGATATTTTATATGAAAACCGAACCGGGAAAGACTTAACCAATCTTTTTTTATACCTTGCAATATTATTTATAATATCAGAAATTATATTTATTAAATTATTTTTTAAAAATAATAAATAAAGTTATGCAGGAAGATTACACCCAACAAAATTATCCGCAACAAAAACAATATCAGAATTACAATAGGTCTGAAACAAGTACAAAAGCATTACTCGCTTTAATTTTCGGAATTCTTTCTTATATAGTTTGCCCCTTAATATTTGGTATAGTTGCCTGGATCCTTGGTGCAAGTGAATTGAATGATATAAAAGAGAACAGGTCAGCTCCGGAGAATAAGAGTATGGCACTTGCTGGTATGTGGTTGGGTATAGTTAATGTTGTGTTAATTGTTTTATCGATTATTATAATAGGAATTCTTATTATGTTCTTTGCATTCACTATTCCTTATTCTTATTCCTGAGATATTTTCTACCCTGTAATTATTCTATTTATTCAACCTCGCTGAAATCACCTATACTATATTCATTCCTTTTCCCTTTAACTTTTGAATGTTCCCCGAGTAGTGAATTCATTATAATGGAATTTTCTATCCTGCAGCTTTTTTCTAATATTGAATTAACTATGATAGAATTTTCTATGACACAATTATCTGATATTGTAACATAATTTCCTATAATGCTGTTTATTATCTTAACATCTCTTCCTATGTAGCAATAATTATTTATCAAACTACCTTTAATATTATATGTGAGATTCATCTTTTTTAATAAATAAGCATTTGTTTCAAGTATTGTTTCTTTCTTTCCACAATCAAGCCAGTTATCTACCTGAAATGTGATTAACTTTTCACCGCTTTCTAAATATTTACTAAGGGCATCAGTGAGTTGGAATTCATTATTTGTTTGAATATTTCTGTCGATTAAATATTCGAGACTTTCAAATAACAATTTAGAATTTTCTATTTTATATATACCAACTATTGCATTCCTTGAAGGTGATATTTCGGGGGATGCTGGTTTTTCCACAAATTTTGTTATAAAACCATCTTTATCAGTTTCAACTACTCCAAATCTTTTAGGATCCTCCACTTGCTTAACCCCAATAACTGAAAAATTACTTGCGCATATTTCTTTTAACGATATATCAAACAAGGTATCACCAAGGATAATCAACATATTTTCATCCTTGAATGCTGGCTTTGAACAATATACTGCATGTCCGAGCCCCAAAGGTTTTTCCTGATTTATGAAAGTGAATTTGAAATTAAACTCTTTTCTTAAATATTTTTCCAACATATCACTCATTGTACCGGTAATCAAAATTATTTCTGAAACTACCTGTTCCCTTATTAGTTGTTCTATAATGTAATATATCATTGGTTTTCCGGCAACTGTCATTAATACTTTTGGTTTTGTCAGCGTATGTGGTCTGAGTCTTGTTCCTGACCCTGCTACTGGAATTACTGCTTTCATAAATTATAAATATTTTTTTAAAATATTACTAAAATTTATTAATGTATTTTCTAATTTTTCTACGTCTGTTGCTCCTGCTGTTGCCATCTGTGGTCTTCCGCCGCCTTTTCCATTAAGTTGAATTGCAACATCGTTGATTATTTTTCCTGCATTTAAGTTTTTTTTGCTGAGTATATCGTCTCCGATTGTACAAAGCAGGTTTATTTTTCCTTCTGCGACCAATGCTAATAATCCTACACCATCTTTAAATTTTTTTCTTAATCGATCTCCAACTTCCCTTAACTCATCCATATTATTTAATGTTATCTGTTTTGCTATGTATTTCACATCATCAATAGATTCAGGATTGGATATAGCAATATCAATTTCTTCATTTACCCGTTCAATGTTTTTACGCTTTAATTCTTTATCAGATTTTTTCTTTTCTTCTTCCAATTTCTTTTGAAATTGTTTCAGTTCATTTAATAAATTGTCAAATTCTTTATATAAAAATTTTATTAATTCGGTATTTTCATAATCAGCGGTATTAATTTGATTCTCTAACTTAAGAAATTTATTTCTCAAATCAGAAGAAGTCTCTTTCCCAATATCATTTAAATAATTAATATTTAAAATTAATTTTTCCTTTAAATATTTGATATTTCCTCTTCCT